>Ga0257121_1000584_pt1 | contig 30574 bp, 30 predicted proteins | sample SI106_100metaG_FD_190180 | JGI IMG/M metagenome (GOLD analysis project Ga0257121, IMG submission 190180) | Marine microbial communities from Saanich Inlet, British Columbia, Canada - SI106_100 | ecosystem: Environmental > Aquatic > Marine > Inlet | place: Canada: British Columbia | collected...
AAAAATCTCCATCCCAATCAACAATAATTTGCTTAGTTTCTGCGTTAGTAGAAATTAAAAATGGTTCAATATAGGGAATCCAATACTCTTTTTTGCCTTTGGTGACCAGAACATTGTTTGATCCTGTCTCAACAAAGTAATCAACTACGCCTAATTTTTCATTGTGCTGGTTAATTACCTCAAAACCAATCATTTCATACCAATAATGCTCACCTGGATTGAGCTTAGGCAGTTGTTCTTTATCGATATATATATCTTTTCCAATAAATACCTGAGACTGTTCTCGATTATCAACATCCTTAATATGGGCAACAATCGTTTTGGACTGCTCGCGGCCATTCGTTACCTCAATTTTTTCATAGACACCGTCACTCAAGAAGTACCATGGTTGATAGCTTAGAATATTTTTTCTTGGATCAGTATAAGACAAGAGCTTTACCCAGCCCTGTAAACCAAAAAAGCCATTAATCTTTCCGACTAATAGCTTTTTATCGTCTAACTGAGGCGCTTTTGACACCAAATTATTTTTCTGCAGGCTTCTCTTCAGCTGCTGGAGCTTCTGCTGCGGATTCTTCTGCTGGAGCTTCTGCTGCGGCTTCTTCTACTGGAGCTTCTGCTGCGGCTTCTTCTGCTGCGGCTTCTTCTGCTGGAGCTTCAGCTGCGGCTTCTTCTACTGGAGCTTCAGCTGAGGCTTCTTCTACTGGAGCTTCTGCTGCGGCTTTAGCTTCTGCTGAAGCAGCTTCTGCCGCTTCTTTAGCCTCTAAATCTGCTTTAGCTTTTTCTTCAGCTGCAATTTTTTTAGCTTTATCATCAGCTTTAGCTGCATGTTTGGCTAATTGTTTTTCACGAATTGAAGGATCTCTGTATTCTTTCACAAGCTGTTTTACGCGATCAGAAATCTGTGCGCCTTGTGAAATCCAATGTGACAGTCTGTCTTCTTCTAGTTGAAGCCTGACTTCTTGTCCGCGAGCAACTGGATTAAAGAATCCAATACGCTCAATGTAACCACTATCTCTTCTCTTTCTAGAGTCAGTTGCTACAATCGAATAAAAAGGGTTTTTCTTGGCTCCACCTCGGGCTAGTCTAATCTTAACCATGGGTTTTTTGCTCCTTTTAGATTGTTGAAATATTAAGGCGAGAAATTATATCAGTTTTAAATGTCACGTGCCAAATTAATCGCATTACCAATATAATTCATCGGGGTTAACTTACGAAGCTCTTCTTTAGCCTCTGTGGGGATTTCCAATGTACTTATAAAGTCATCTATTATTTTGGAATCAATTTGTTTGCCGCGAGTCAAATCCTTAAGTTTTTCATAAGGATTTTCAACACCGTACCTTCGCATAACTGTTTGAATTGGCTCCGCTAAAACTTCCCAAGCTTTATCCAAGTCCTCAGTTAACTTGCTCTCGTTAATTTCTAACTTTCCAATGCCCTTACATAGCGATGCATATGAAATTAAACTATGGGCACAGCTAACTCCTAAGTTTCTTAATACAGTAGAATCTGTTAAATCTCTCTGCCACCTTGAAATTGGAAGTTTTGTTGCAAAGTGATCACCAACTGCAATTGCTAAACCTAGATTTCCTTCAGCATTCTCAAAGTCAATTGGATTAACTTTATGCGGCATGGTCGATGAACCAATCTCTCCCTTAATTGTTTTCTGAGTGAAGTAGCCTAACGAAATGTAGCCCCAGATATCGCGACAAAAGTCAATTAGAATTGTATTAAAGCGATTCAATGCATGAAAATACTCAGCAATATAGTCATGCGACTCAATTTGAGAACTATAAGGAGCGAAATTTATACCAAGCTTTTCAATAAAATCCTTTGAAACATTTTGCCAATCAATTTCTGGGTACGCGCTTACATGAGCATTAAAATTTCCAACAGCGCCATTAAACTTGCCCATTATCTGAACTGCACTAAGCTGGTCAATTTGCCTGCTTAGTCGATAAGAAAAATTTGCCATCTCTTTACCAAGAGTGGTTGGTGATGCAGTTTGACCATGGGTCCTAGAAAGCATTGCAACTTCTGCATTATCTTTTGCTAGTTTTTTTATTAAACTTAGCGTGGCATTCATTTCTTCAAGAAGGACAAGCCTTCCATTTTCTAGCATTAGTGCATGCGACAGATTATTTATATCTTCTGAAGTGCAGGCAAAGTGAATAAATTCACTTACTTTTTGAAGCTCAGGGATTGAGGAGACTTTTTCTTTAAGGAAGTATTCAACAGCCTTAACATCATGATTAGTAGTTCTTTCAATTTCTTTTATTGATTTAGCATCTTCTAATGAAAAGTTATCTGCAATAGCCAGAAGAGCTGCATTAGATTGAGGGCTAAATTTTGGAACTTCTGAAATATGAGGGTTGTTTGACATTGCTTCTAACCATCGCACCTCAACAAGAAGTCTATACTTTATTAGCCCAAATTCACTAAAAATTGCCTTAAGTGAGCTTGTTTTATCGCTGTAACGACCGTCAATGGGTGAAATGGAAGTGAGGTTATTAAATGTCATAATACGAACTATTGCTTTAAAAAATTTAAGCTTTCATATTAAAAAGGATAAAATTATACTCTTTTATTTAAACACCTAATAGTCAGTATTATTATGAAAGAAGCCTACTTAAAGCATTGCGATGAAAGAAAATCAGAAAACCTTCCTCCCCTAGTACTTAATGCAAAACAAACCAAGTCAGTAGTTGAAGGCCTCATTTTAGGCTCAGATGATGATTTTTATCTAGATTTATTAACCCATAGAATTCCGCCTGGCGTTGATGAGGCGGCCTATGTAAAGGCTGGATTTTTAACAAGTATTGCCAAAGGTGATGAGTCTTGTAAGGCTATTTCACAAAAACATGCCACATTTTTATTAGGAACAATGCTTGGCGGATACAGCATTAATTCATTAATTGACTTACTTGATATTGATGAAACTGCTGAGGAAGCATGCAAAGCACTTTCTCACACCATCCTTATCTATGAAGCACACCAAAGTATTGTAGAAAAATCAACTCGCAATAAGCATGCTAAAAAAATAGTTGACTCTTGGGCCTCAGCTGACTGGTTTACGTCGAAAGAGCCTCTTCCTGAAAGCATAAAAGCGGTAGTTTTTCGCGTAGATGGTGAAACAAATACAGATGATCTCTCGCCTGCTACTGAAGCTTGGTCTCGCCCTGATATTCCTCTTCATGCAAAAGCAATGCTTATCAAAAAAATGGATAAGCCGCTTGAAAAAATTGAGCAGCTTAAAGAAAAAGGACTTCCTTTAGCCTATGTTGGTGACGTAGTTGGAACGGGATCTTCGCGTAAATCTGCAATCAATTCAGTTTTATGGCATATGGGTAAGTCCATAGACTTCATCCCTAATAAAAATAGTGGCGGCATAGTTCTAGGAGGGAAAATTGCACCAATATTTTTTAATACCGCAGAGGATTCTGGAGCACTTCCGATTGAATGTGACGTTTCGAAGCTTCAAATGGGTGATGAAATTACAATTTATCCTTATGAAGGAATTATTAAAGATGCATCAGGTGATACGGTCTCAACTTTTAACCTGTCGCCCAGCACAATGCCAGATGAAGTCCGTGCAGGAGGAAGAATTCCCCTTATTATTGGACGAGGACTTACTGACAAAACAAGATCTGAGCTTGGCTTAAATGTAAGTGATGTTTTTCTGCGTCCAGTTGACCCAAAAAATAGCTCTGCAGGATTTACTTTAGCTCAAAAAATTGTAGGCAAGGCTTGCGGAGTTAAGGGCATTAGGCCAGGGACTTATTGTGAACCTCGAATGAGCACTGTTGGCTCTCAGGACACTACTGGCGCTATGACTCGTGATGAATTAAAAGAGTTAGCTTGTTTAGGTTTTTCTGCAGACCTTGTAATGCAAAGTTTCTGCCATACCGCAGCCTATCCTAAACCTATCGACCTTGAGCTTCAGCACACTCTTCCAGATTTTATGCATTCTCGAGGCGGGGTTTCGCTAAAACCAGGAGATGGTATTATTCACTCTTGGCTAAACCGTATGCTTTTGCCAGACTCTGTGGGAACTGGTGGAGATTCACACACACGCTTCCCAATTGGCATTAGCTTTCCCGCGGGCTCTGGATTAGTTGCTTTTGGAGCTTCAATTGGAGTTTTGCCACTAGATATGCCAGAGTCGGTTTTAGTTCGATTTAAAGGTAATATGCAGCCTGGAATCACCTTAAGAGACCTAGTCAATGCCATACCTTATGTTGCAATTCAAAAAGGTCTGCTCACTGTAGATAAATCTAATAAAAAGAATGTATTTTCTGGTCGTGTCTTAGAAATTGAAGGGCTAGGAGATCTTAAAGTTGAACAAGCATTTGAACTTGCTGATGCTACTGCTGAAAGATCTGCAAATGGCTGCACTGTTCAGCTTAACAAGGAGCCAATCGCAGAATACCTAACTTCAAATATTACTCTTCTAGGCTCAATGATTGATGCTGGTTACGATGATAAAAAAACCATTGCCAAAAGAATCCAAGATATGAAAAAGTGGCTTGATAATCCGGAGCTTCTTAAGGCCGATAAAGACTGTGAGTATGCTGAAGTAATTGAAATAAATCTAGACGAAATAAAAGAACCAATTCTAGCTTGTCCAAATGATCCAGATGATGTCAGACTTCTTTCATCGGTTGCCAAAACTTCAATTGATGAGGTTTTTATTGGCTCTTGTATGACTAATATTGGACATTTTAGAGCTGCAGCTCAGCTACTAAAAGATAAAACTGAGTTAAATACAGTCTTATGGGTAGTCCCTCCAACACGAATGGATGAAAAACAACTAAGGGCTGAAGGCATTTATGAAACATTTGAAAGGTTAACAGATCGAACCGAAGTTCCTGGATGCTCACTTTGCATGGGCAACCAGGCAAGAGTTGAAGAAGGTGCTTCAGTCGTTTCAACCTCAACAAGAAACTTTCCAAATCGACTCGGTGATAATAGTAATGTTTTCTTAGCCTCTGCTGAGGTTGCTGCAATATCAGCAAAACTAGGCTATATTCCAACTCCTGAAGAATATCTATCTTTAATGAAAGATATAGAGCCTATGTCTGGTGAGATTTATCAATACCTGAACTTTGATAAGATTGCTGACTACCAAAAATCAGCTTCAAAGGTCCCACTTGAAAATATCCTTCAAAGCTAAATAGATTGGACGTTAAAAAAGCCGCTAAAAAGCGGCTTTTTTAATAATATTTTATAAAGAATTACTTAATCTTAGCTTCTTTATACATCACATGCTTTCTTACCACGGGATCAAACTTCTTAACTTCTACCTTTTCAGGATGAATACGCTTATTTTTAGTAGTCGTATAAAAATGGCCTGTTTCTGCTGAAGATACTAATTTAATTTTTTCTCTCATAAGTTACTCCCTATACCTTTTCGCCGCGTCCACGGATTTCTGCTAAAACTTCATCGATCCCCTTCTTATCAATGATACGAAGACCCCTAGCACATAGCTTTAACTTAACAAAACGGTTTTCGGCTTCGACCCAAAAACGGTGTGTGTGAAGATTTGGATAAAAACGACGACGCGTTCTATTGTTAGCATGCGAAACGTTATTTCCACTTATTGGTCGCTTACCAGTAACTTGACATACTTTTGCCATAACGACTACCTTAACAAAATTCTAAAAAAGGGAAATTATACGCAAAAATTTGCGGTTTTTTTATATAAATTTGATTTACTTTATTGATAAAAACTGTATCATACCCATCTTCTGGAGGGATGGCAGAGTGGTCGAATGCACTGGTCTTGAAAACCAGCAAGGGTTAATCCCCTTCCAGGGTTCGAATCCCTGTCCCTCCACCATTCAACCCCCCTTCTAAAGTATCCTTATTTTAAATTAGTGACGTTTTAATGACGTTTTTTTCATATCAAACGAAATTTGGACTTTAGTTAAAGTTGATATACAATCTTAGGATGACTGAAAAAAAAGGTTTAAAAGATGCGTATTCATTGAAGACTCCTGAGGATTCAATAAATTTATATAAAACTTGGGCATCTACATATGATGATGATTTTGCCAAGCAAAATGACTACCGCTCTCCGATAGAAATAGCTAAATATTTTGCTAAATATTCTAATAATAAAGATACTCCTATTCTTGATGTTGGCGCAGGAACAGGACTAATTGGAGAGTGTTTAAATCTGAATTCAAAAGAAGTAGATGCTATTGATATTTCTCCTGAAATGCTAGAAATTGCTAGAGCAAAAAATTGTTATTCAAAAATAATCGAGGCAGACTTAACGAAAAGATTATTGATAAATGATAATCATTATGGAGCAATTGTAAGTGCAGGAACTTTTACTCATGGACATGTTGGACCAAATGTATTAGATGAGCTTTTAAGGGTTAGTCGCTCTGGTGGTCTTTTTGTTTTTACGATTCACTATAAGTTATTTAAAAAAGCTGGTTTTGATAAAAAATTTATAGAAATTAAAAAAAATATTACTAAGCCAATTTTCCATGAAGTAGATGTTTATGGAAATAATCCAGATAAAGACCATGGAAGTGACCAAGTAATTATCACAGTATTTAGAAAAAAATAAGTACTAAACCCCCATATAATAGATTTTTTATACGATCTAACTATTATCTTATATGTTTATCAATTCATTAAAAATTTCAAAAATAAGTTATTTTTTATCCTTAATAGTTATGATTACTATTAACTCAAAAGCGATCGCTGTTGAAGACCTTTCATTCCCATTTAATGCTGATAGTGGTAAATACTGGCAGTACACTAGTGATCGAGTAATGGGTGGGGTATCCGATGGCCAAGTAACACTTGAACAAGATGGAGAAACCTATTATGCAAGACTTACAGGTAATGTTAGTACAGCAAACAATGGTGGCTTTATTCAGTTTCGCTCTGGGGTCTCATTTGCAAACTCTGAAAAGGAAGGTAAAAACCTTCAAGGTGTTAGACTCAATGTAAGAGGCAATGGGGAAACTTACTATATTCACATTCGAACTAATGAAAGCTGGTCTCCATCAGACTATTATGCAACAACTTTCATAGCGAATGAAGAATGGCAAATGATTGACCTGCCCTTTAATAAATTCGAACGAAGATGGTCAAAAGACTCAGCCTTAGATCCTAAAAAAATTAGAAGATTTGGTATTGTAGCCTATGGCAAAGATTTCATAGCTGATGTCTCAGTCTCAACAATAGAGTTTTACTATTAGAGAATAAATATATGAAGACAAAAGCGAAAGTTGTAGTTATTGGGGGAGGAATTGCGGGCTGCTCCACCTTATACCACCTTACTCAAGAGGGCTGGTCTGACGTTGTTCTTGTCGAACGTAATGATCTAACTAGTGGAACAACTTGGCACTCTGCGGCACAGGTTACTAATTTTGGCATGAACCAAACAATGGTTGGCTTAAAAACACATTCAATTAAATTATACAAAGAATTATCTGAAGACCCAGATCACCCAATCAACTACAATTATGGTGATGGAGGAATAAGACTTGCGAGTACAAAAGAACAAATACAGGGCTACCATCACTTCGCTTCAATCGCTCGAGGTATGGATGTTGATTTTGAAGTAATTGATGCAAAGGAGTGTCAACGACGTCATCCTTTGATCTCAACAAAAAATTTAATTGGTGGATTATGGGACCCACTAGATGGAGATATAGATCCATATCAATTGTGTCATGCATTAACCCGAAAAGCTCGTCAAGCTGGTGCAGAAGTTTATACAAATACCCCTGTCACTGGCCTAAAACAATATAAAGATGGCACTTGGAAAGTAACCACTGAAAATGGTGATATTGATTGCGATATTATTGTTAATGCCTGCGGCTATAGAGTCAATGAAGTCGGCGCAATGATGGGCGTTCATCATCCTGTAGCGTCGATGGAGCATCAATATTTTTTAACAGAAGATATTCCTGAAATAGCTGAGGCAGGTCACCGTATGCCCCTACTTCGTTGCCCAATATCTGACTATTATTGTCGACAAGATAAGGGTGGGCTTTTGATTGGTTTTTATGAACAAAATTGTAAGACATGGGGAATGGATGGCATTGATCCAAACTTTGTAAATGCTCTCTGTCCAGATGATTTAGAGAGAGTGACTGATGTTTTGGATGGGGCATTTGAGCGCATGCCAGCTCTTATGAATGCTGGAATCAGAAGCATCATTAACGGCCCAATTACCTACACAATTGATGGCGCTCCACTGGTTGGAAAAATTCCAGGCAAGGAGAATGCTTTTTGCATTATTGGTCTTCGTGCAGGACTAGGTGAAGGTGGTGGACATGGCTGGCTTCTCGCTCAGCAGATTGTGCATGGTGAGGCTTGCTATGATACCTGGTGCCTTGACCCTCGAAGATTTACAACTCATGCTAATGTTGAGATGACCTCTCTAAAGGCTATTGAAGACTACCAAAACGAATTCCGTTTTCACTTTCCACATGAGCATCGCCCAGCTGCTCGCAATGCGAAAACTACTCCTCTTACCCCAGTAATGGCAAAAGAAAATGCAGAATTCACAGTCATTAATGGATGGGAGCGTGTGGAATACATAAAACCATCTGAGGACTTTCATCCTTCGCTTTCATTTCACTTTGATGAAGCATTTGATATTGTCGCAAATGAAGTAAAAAATGTCCAAAATAATGTGGGGCTCACCGAAGTTAATGGCTTTAACCGTTTTGAAATTAGTGGCTCAGATGCCGAGAGTTTTATTGATCGAATGTTTTGTGGCAATATTACTCACAAGATAGGTCGGGTTGGATTAGGTTACCTTCTTAATGACTTTGGAATGATAAAAAGTGAAGCAACAATTTCTAATCTTCCATCCTCAGATCGAGGTCCAAAAAGAATGTGGTATGGCTCAGCTGCAGCATCTGAGTTTCATGACATGGATTGGCTAAAACAACACTTAGAAGCCGATGAAGAGGTTGAAATTAAAAGTTTAACGAACGACCAAACCATTCTTCTTTTAGCAGGGCCAAATGCCAGAGAAGTTCTATCTAGTTGTAGTCGTGAAGATTGGAGTAAAGAAGCCTTTCCATGGCTTAGTGTCAGGGAATGTTTCATAGGCTTTTCTCCAGCCACCGTAATGTCAGTAAGTTTTTCAGGTGAGCTTGCTTATGAAGTGCATGTCCCAAATGCATTTCTGTATGCAGCTTATCAAACAATCTCTAATGCAGGAAAAGGGTTTGGAATGAAGCTGTTTGGGTCTAGAGCTGTAGAGTCCATGAGAATGGAAAAAGGATTTTTAGCATGGAAGTCAGATTTATTGACTGAGTTTGATCCCTTTGAAACTGGTCTCGAACGTTTTGTTAACCTAAACAAAGATAACTTTATTGGTAAAGAGGCACTACAAAAACATGCTAAAAATGGTCCAAAACAAAAACTTGTATGTCTCAAAGTTGCTTGTAAGCACGCTCCTGCTTATGGTGGAGCCTCACTTATGGAGGATGGTAAAGTCATTGGAACAATAACTTCGGGTGATTGGGGACACAGAGTAAACCTCAACTTAGCATACGCATTTGTAAATCCAGAAAAATCAGAGCTGGGAACACAAATGTTGCTAGATTTATTAGGAGAAATGATCTCAGTGGAGGTTATTCCATTTGGACCATATGATAGTAACTTTAGTAGAATCTTATCTTAATAAAAAATACCCATCTTAAAATATCTACTAAGGCATATCTATGCTTCGTTATATTGTTTTTTTAGCTCTGTTAATAATTGAATAACATGGCTATACCCACTTGGACCTAAACCGGCAACTACAGCATCTACCACAGGTGATATATAAGAAACATGGCGAAAAGATTCTCGTAAATGTGGGTTGGAAATATGTAACTCTATTTTGAAACCTGAAAAAGATTTTAATGCGTCATGAATTGCAATCGAAGTATGGGTGTAAGCTGCTGCATTAATAACAATAGCATCTATGTTTTCTTTAATTGCATGCTGAATCCACTCAACTATTTCGCCCTCATAATTTGACTGCATAAATTTAACAGAATGGCTATCTTTTAAGCCTTGCTCTATACATTTTTTTTCAATATCATCCAATGTTTCACTACCATAAATTTCCGGCTCCCGCGTTCCAAGAAGGTTTATATTAGGTCCATTGATTACGTAAATATTCATTTAATTATGGTTTAGTTTTTCATGAATTGATCTAATAGCTAGTTCATAGCTATGAACGCCAAGACCGCATATAAATCCGACTCCACTTTTTGAAACTATTACAGGCTCAGAGATGCCCTCATTATCATGGAAAATATTTGTAATATGCACCTCAATCACGGGTTTATTTTTAAGAGTATCAGACTTTATATTTGAAGTATAGGCATCTAAATCAAAAGTTGATTCATGCGAGTATCCAACAGGGTTGATAATTAATGCATCACACTCTGCTGCTCCCTCAGCTATTTTTTTTATCAAAGAAGCCTGATCATCAGTTTGAAAAAAATCTAGCTCCATGCCCAATGATTTGCAAGTCTCCAAACATTTATTTTGCAACTTTTCCAAGGTCAGAGGCTCATAACCATAATCATTAAAGTTACTTAAATCCGAAAGCCCAGGGCCATTGATTATTAGTAATTTATTGTTATTCATTAACTGGTTAAATTTAATTTATTAGACTAATATTATACTTTCCCAATGAAGACATGTATGACGATTAAAAATACAGAATATTTTTAAGTCAAATACTAATATTGAACTAATGACTCAACTAAAGGCCTGAAGTATGAAAATTGTGGATGAGACTTTGAAGGATCTTTAGCTTCCTCATCCCAGTAACGCAGTTTTATGCAATCATCCAAATAAACATTTTTTTCAAACTCTTTAACTTCATCTTTACTCATTGGGCCACCTTGCAAATTAAGAGTATGTATCGAGGCTGTTGAAAGACGTTCAAAATAATCTGACTTAACAGAACATAGATAGCGCTTTGCAGAAACATGTTGACGTATTGGCTCAACAACTGATGTTGGAAAGTAGTCTTCTAAAAAATTAGCGCCAGCTTCTTCATGAAAATTGTTCATACCCTTGGCTAGTACTGACTCAGGTATTTCATTTTTATAGTGCCCTATATCATGAAGGAGTGCAGCAACAATTAGACTGGCATCTGCACCAGATTGCTCAGCGCACTGTGCAGCTTGAAGCATATGCTGGGCCATTGTTACGTCTTCACCTAAATAGGATTCAGCACCACGCCTCTTAAAAACATCTTCGATATGATTTACAATATTATCACTATTAATCTTAATCATTATTTCGATTTTCTAAAATATTAAGAAGACTATAAAGGCCATCTAAATCTGTATAAGCGCCCTGTAAATGGCGCTTACCTTTATCAGAAAAAGCGGTCCTTGCATGCATCACTCTAGTGTTGTCAAATATAATTATTTCCCCAGGTACTAACTGAAATATAACCTTTAACTCATCCCTCTCTATTACCTCTCCCCAGTGCCGATATGCCAAATAAAATGTGCGAATCTTCTCTGAAGGCAGGTTAATTGTATCGATAGATCGATTGTTATATCTCACCTTGATAACTTCATGATTATCATTAACTTCTATCATTGGCACTCTAGACCTAAGATCTGTTTTATCATCAGAAAAACGAAAATTAATCCAGTTATTTGTTAAATTTTCAAAATTTTCACTGCTTTCTTCTCTCAGTTTTTTTGCCGCATTAAAGCCATCCACCAAAACTGACTCTCCACCCTGAGTTGAGCTTTCTAGGCAATGTAAAAGCTGTACTGTTGGAACAGGGTCTCGATACGGATTGTCAGTATGGGAGCCAAGCCCCAAATTAGTATAAGCAAGATTATTTGGTTTTACTTCAGTTCGAACTTCAAATAATTTTCCATAATTTGTCTCTCTAGTAAATCCTAGTTGAGAAATTACAGATTGAATGAGCCCTTCTTTGATAGAAGCATCTTCGATAATGCAAAAACCCATATCTCGAACTGCACGCAAAACCTCTAACCTACCTTTATCGGTTTCTTGAAAATTTTTATACTTAGTCCTGGGCAGGCCATCTTTAAAGCTAGTTTTTTGCCACAAATGTTTGTTTTTTTCACTTCTATCATCGAAATGATTATTAAGGTTATAACAGTTTTTCCATAGCCAGTTCTGAGAAAAGATAGACCAATAATTTTCAGGCATAAACCGAATATGTAGATCACCTCTTTCATCTTGTTTAACCTCTTCAATAGAGGTATTTTTGGGTATGTTGATAACACTAAATAATCGCTGCCCATTATTAGCATTTCTTGATTGAGGCATTTGGCAATGATCTCTTAGCCAATGACTATAGAGATTACTTTGACTACCATCTTGCCAATCAATCACTAGCTCATCACTAGCGACATGAATCATTTTAATCTGATTAATAGGATTATCACTTTTCATTAGAATAAGGCCATTTGACTAAAGGAATTATAATTACGAACAGTAAAATTATTACATCATTGAGCTCTTAGTTTTATCCTGCTGCCCAAAAAAAGAAACCTCTTTTGGGTACTCTGGTAACTCCACACTATAACTTGAGCACCTTACTGTATCCGTCTTTATACCTCTAACTATCATTCCATCTAAGTCACTTGGCAATGGGTTTTCAGTTAACGGTATAGCATCTTCTGCAGTATAGCTAACAATATATAAAGATCGGGGAAATTTTGTTTGATTCGAACTAGAGCCATGCAATAATTTAGAGTGCATCAAGCAAGCTGAGCCTGCCTTTCCGGTGCAACTTATAGCTTTACCCTTATTAGCCGACTCAATTTCAGAGCCTACCGCTCCTGTAAAAACCCCATCATGCCACAAAGAATAAAGAGGCCCATTATGTGAACCTGGAACAACTTCAAGTGGCCCATTTTCAAGCGTAACGTCGTCTAGAAAAAAAAGAACTGTCATGATATCTTCGTTTGAATGGGGCTCGAAAGGAAAGTCTTGATGAAACTTAACTTCAGTCCCTGAGCTGGGTAATTTGAGATTTAGTTTATTCGTCCAGTGCTTAATATTAGGCCCAAATATATCAGCAACAAGATCTAATGCATTATTGTCTTTAACAACATCAAGGCAAGAATCTGATATTTCTGCTGGTGAGGTAATTCTTCTTAAGGCCGGTGTATCTGCGCTATGGCTTTTTGTATCAACATCAAAACGTGGCCTACCATCCTTAATCTTACCAAAAGACTCTGTATGAAGTTTGCTTTCATCAACCCAAGATAATAATTGATTATTAACTGCTAATAATTGAGGTTCTGTAAGAGCTTTTTCAAGAAATATATATCCATCTCTATGAAATTGATCAATTAAACCTTGGTTTTTTAAAGGATTTTTAGTTTGCATTTAGCGCCTCCAAATCGAATTATGTACTAAATTTAAGAAAAAATAAAGAAAAATTTAATACAACTTAAGAAAGAATATAAAATCTTATGTCATGGAATTCTTATTTGAAAATTTAAACTTTATCCACTGGCTTGTTCTTGGCATTGCTTTAATAATTTTAGAGCTATTTGTCTGGACAGTATTTCTACTTTGGATTGGCTCATCAGCAGTTACTGTTGGTATAATTTTCTTTCTGTTTCCTAATGTTTCTGGTTTATTGCAGCTGCTGATTTTTATAGTTCTTGCAGTTGCGGCAACTCTATTGTCAAAAAAATATTACCCTGTGAAAACTGTCGATGAGCAGCTTCATGATAAAGCCAAGTCTCATATTGGCAAAGAGTGCACTATTGAATCAGTTGAAAATGGAGTTACTAAAGTTAAAATAGGGGAATCTCTTTGGTTCGCTAAAGGTTCAGATCTTAGCACTGGTCAATCAGTTAAGATTATTGACGTTGAATCTTCAACCTTTATTGTTGAGCCTTCAAAATAAAGACTTGTTCAGAAATTAGTGTTGCAATAGCTCTTAACTTTTAAGGAATTATTTGATGCCATATTGAGATCTATAGTGCTCAATTCTTAGAACAGTGTCTTCATCTTTTGAATCCTTTAAATAGTCAACAATGTGAGACAAATTAATAATACTTAGAACCGTAATTCCAAAAGTTTCCTCAACCTCTTGAATCGCTGAAAGTTCGCCATTTCCTTTTTCTTGACGGTCTAACGCAACTATCACTCCTTTTGTTTTAGCTCCATTGGCGGTGATAATATCTTGCGCTTCTCGAATTGCAGTGCCAGCTGTAATAACATCATCAATGATGAGAATATCACCCTCTAATGAGTGCCCAACGATGCTTCCTCCCTCACCATGATCCTTGACTTCTTTGCGATTAAAGCAATATGGTATATTCCTTTCAAGGCTATCATTAAGGGCAATTGCTGTTGCTGTAGCCAACGGAATTCCTTTGTAAGCAGGTCCAAAAAGTACATCAAACTCCAGTCCACTTGCTTCAATAGCTTGAGCATAGAACTTTCCTAACTGAGATAAATGACTGCCTTTATTAAAAAGCCCTGCATTAAAAAAGTAAGGACTAATTCGCCCAGATTTAAGAGTGAATTCACCAAACTTGAGTACCCCAGTTTCTAACGTAAAATCTACAAAATCCTTTTGATACTGTTCCATTGGTTATTCCTAAACTATTAAAATAAGTGCAATGAGAATTATAACAATTAATGTAAACGGTATTAGAGCTGCTGAGCGAAAAGGTCTGTTTAGCTGGCTCAAGACAAAAAATGCTGATGTCGTTTGTCTTCAAGAAATTAAAGCGCAAGAAGATCAACTTGATGAACGCTTTTATCCACCTGATATGCATACCTACTACCATAGTGCAGAGCGCAAGGGCTATAGTGGAACAGGGCTATACTGCAGAACTAGGCCCGATAAGATCTCTTATAGCACCTGGGAAGATATGAACTCAGAAGGAAGGATTATTCAAGCTGATTTTGGAGATTTAAGTGTTCTCTCAATTTATCTTCCATCAGGGTCGTCAAAAGAGGAGAGGCAAGCATTTAAAATGGAATTTATTACCAAACGCTTTATGCCTCATTTAAAAAAACTTCAAAAAGATGGCAGAAAATACATTATCTGTGGTGATTGGAATATCGCGCATAAAAAAATTGATTTAAAAAATTGGAGGGCTAATCAAAAGAACTCAGGCTTTCTCCCAGAAGAGAGAGAATGGCTTGATACACTTTATGATGATGTTGGCTTCATAGACTCTTTTAGAGAAATTAACCAAGAAGAATTTCAATACACCTGGTGGTCAAATAGAGGACAGGCATGGGCCAACAATACTGGCTGGCGACTTGACTACCAGGTAGTCAGTAGCAATTTAGCTGGTCTTGCCAAATCATGCGAAATCTATAAAGAGCAGCGTTTTTCTGATCATGCTCCGCTAATCATTGATTACCAACTGTGACAGAAGTAAAATATTTAAGAAAAATACAGAGCTTTGTAAGGCGCTCAGGAAGAATCTCTAAGGCACAATCTATTGGCCTTAATGAGCTATGGCATGATTATGGCGTTGATCTTAATGAAAAAAAACTTGATTTTAATAAACTTTTTCTATCAAAAAATAACGTCACACTTGAAGTTGGATTTGGAAATGGTGACAGCCTACTTGAGATGGCAATTGATCAGCCTAATCAAAACTTTTTAGGGATAGAGGTTTATGAGGCTGGCGTTGGAAGGCTTATTAATGAGGCTAATAAGAATAAACTTAGCAACCTCAAAATTATCAAGGATGATGCGGTAGAGGCTCTAACAAACAATATTTTAGATAACAGTATTTCACATTTTCAGCTATTCTTTCCTGATCCTTGGCACAAAAAGAAACATCATAAGCGTAGAATTGTTCAAATAAGCTTTTTGGACCTCCTATCAAAAAAACTTAAAAAAGATGGTGTTGTTCATATAGCTACTGACTGGGAGAACTATGCTGAGCATATTATGGAGTTGCTAGAATCACATTCACACTTTAAAAACTGTGCTGGTGACCATATGTATTCTTCAAGACCAAAAAATAGGCCTTTAACTAAATTTGAAAATCGAGGTCAAAAATTAGGCCACGGGGTTTGGGATATAATTTTTACAAACATAAAAGGAGGTTAAATGTTATTTCCTATATTTGTTGTTGTCACTCTTGCTGAAATCTACGTTCTGGTAACTGTAGGTCAAGCTATTGGTGGACTTTCAACAGTACTACTTGTGGTTATTACTGCATTTATTGGCTCTCGTCTTCTTAAACAACAGGGCTGGTCAACGATGGCAAAGGCTCAACAAAGTATTGCTGAAGGAAGGACTCCTGCAGTAGAGATGTTTGAGGGGGTTGTCATTTTAGTTTCTGGTGTTTTATTATTAACGCCCGGCTTTATTACCGATATTCTGGGCTTGCTTGGCTTAATGCCCTGGAGTAGAAGCTATTTCATAAACCACTTTTTAGAGAAAAATGCAGAGCGCGTCTTTAGTAAAAAAAATTCAGCCTTTATCAATAGAGGCGAAACTAGTGAAACAAAAAAAACTAACAAAGATGAGACTATTGAAGGTGAGTTTTGGGAAGATAAATAATTTAAACCTTTTTTGATTTAGTAAAACTACTCTTCAATATGCAAAATAAAAGAACTCTCGATGATTGGCTGAATTGGCAAGAAACATTAATGGAGGAAACCATTGTTTTAGGCCTTGATAGAGTTCAAATTGTCTATGATCTGCTGTTTCCAAGTGGAGTTCCATATGCAGTTATTACAGTAGCGGGAACAAATGGGAAAGGCTCTACCGTTTCTTTTATTGATAGTATTTATCATGAATCAAAATACAAGGTTGGTCGCTCAACCTCGCCTCACCTATTAAAGTATAACGAACGCTTTGCGATTGATGGCAAGGAAGTTACTGATGAATTAATCATAAAAGCGTTTGAATTAATTGAGACAAAAAGGGAAGGTGTAACGCTTACCTATTTTGAATTTTCAACTCTCGCTGCACTAATTATTTTTGCAGAGGCTAGTGTGGATCTTGCAATTCTAGAAGTTGGTCTTGGCGGAAGACTTGACTCTGTGAATGTGGTTGATAGTGATGTAAGCATTATCACAAATATTGCAATTGATCACACAGACTACCTAGGTGATACAAGGGAGGCGATTGGTAGGGAAAAAGCAGGGGTGATGCGAACCGCAAAACCATGTATTTGTGGTGATCAGGACCCACCTCAAAGTTTATTGTCATACGCAAAAGAAATCAACGCCCCTCTTACTCTTATCTCTAAAAGTTATAAAAATGAAATAGGATTAGAAGGAGCGCATCAAAAGCTTAATGCTGCAGTTGCAGTTAAAGCTATAGAGAATCTTAGAAATAAATTTCCAGTTACAAATAATATGATTATTCAGGGAGTTAAAAAAGCTAAGATCAAAGCACGATTTGAAAAAATAAAGATAGGTGATAAAATAGTCATTCTTGACGTTGCTCACAATCCAGCTGCTGTGAAAAGCCTTGTAGAAACGCTGTCAGAAAATCCAGTAGAAACAGTCGCCATTTTTTCAGCACTGGTTGATAAAAATATTGTTGATATGATTGAGCTTGCCTCAGGCTCAATTAAGCACTGGTATTTAGTGCCAATCAAAGCAGAACGATCAATTGAGCCAAAGGCTCTAAAAGAGAAGTTTGTTAACTCAGGCCCCACGACAGTTTGCCTCAATATGAGAAGTGCAATTGAACAATCACTTAAACTTGAAGGGGTTAATCGAGTTGTTATTTTTGGCTCTTTCTATACAATTGCCGCCGCCTCTAAAATTATAAAAAAAATTTGAAGGTTATTAGTTATTTGAGACAACCACAAACGCTAAGAAACTGTTGTAAAATTAGACCTATCTATCAGGGAGCTCATGGGCAATTTTTTTAACAACGTTTGGAGTGCTATAAGCTTACTGGCTTGGTCAGACTGGCTTACCCTAATTATTCTAGTTTTTTTTATAGTTAGAGGCTTTATTCAAGGCCTTGCTAAAGAAATTATTAGCTTTATTTTTGTTATATTTGCAATTATTTTAGCTTGGCTTTATTACGATGAACTAGCTAAAACTTTCCTAAGTAACTGGATCAGTGCAGACAACCAATCTATCTATGCTCTATCTTTTGGTGGTATATTTTTTGGCATTTGGTTTATCAAAAAAGGCTTTTATAGGCTTGCTAGTGCATCCTCTAATAATGATAATCCTAATGGCCTTAATCGGCCTTTTGCGATTAGCATAATATTAGCCATTTCTGCAATCGTAAGTTTTAACTATTTAGCAGTTATTACTGAACTTCAGACAATTGAAGCACTAATAACTAATGACTCACTGCTAAGTTTTGTTGGGTTCTCATTAGTCTTTATAGGTTTAGTAGCCACACTAGTTGTATTATCAAAACTTCTCAATATTAAAATTGATACAGAAAACCCCTCTGTTATGGTGCCAATTTATGAGGGCATCTTAAGAATGTTGAGTTCACTCGATATCCTTCTAAATGCTAGAAATGTGGGTGGACTAAAAAATAATTTTTTTGGCGCAATATTAGGGTTATTTAAAGGTGGTATTTTTGTCCTAATAATTGTACTTATTCTTCAAAGTATGACATGGGTTACTCAAAATCATGCTTGGGTAGAAACTAGTGGTGCTCTTAGAACATTTCAAGATTGGTCAGTTGATATAAAGCCTGTTTTATCTGAGCATTTATTGTTTGTTGAACTTGAGCCTGGCGATGCAGTTGTCGAATTTATAGAAAGTGAAATCTTAAAGGAATAAAATATGTGCGGCATTGTTGGAATACTATCAACTACAAAAAAAGATGTGAGTCTTTATATTTATGATGCTCTTACGATTATTCAGCACCGAGGTCAAGATGCTGCTGGAATAACAACTGCTAGTAAGGGTCGTTTTTATATGCGCAAAGGTAACGGCCTTGTTCGTAATGTTTTTAGAACAAAACATATGGAAAAATTAATTGGTGATATGGGGATAGGCCATGTTCGTTATCCTACAGCCGGAAGTTCTTCTGAAGCAGAGGCGCAGCCTTTTTATGTAAACTCACCGTATGGTATAGCGTTTGCACATAATGGAAATCTGACCAATGCAGAGTCATTAGCAAATGAGCTTTTTGAGCAAGATCTTCGTCATATTAATACAAATTCAGACTCAGAAATACTTCTCAACATACTCGCGAGCGAAATAGCTGAAGAGCAAAAACATCGAATTAATGAAAATGATATTTTTAATGCAGTAACAAAACTTCATAAAAGAGTAAAGGGAGCTTATGCGGCCATTGGAATGATTCCAGGCTATGGTATCTTTGGATTTAGAGATCCACATGGAATAAGGCCTTTAATCCTTGGAGAAAGAACTACAAAAAATGGCACTAAATTTATGTTGGCCTCAGAAAGTGTCGGCCTTACAGCGCTTGGATTTAAAATTACAAGGGATGTAAAACCTGGTGAGGCAATTGTGATTGACCGAAAAGGTAATGTTCATTCTCAGCAGTGCTCAGATAATTCAATATTATCACCTTGCATATTTGAATTTGTTTATTTTGCGAGGCCTGATTCAATTATTGACAAAATTTCAGTCTATAAATCACGCCTCAGAATGGGTGAAAGACTTGCAATTAAAATTAAGTCTGAGTGGCAATATGAAGAAATTGATGTTGTAATGCCTATTCCTGATACCTCAAGAACATCCGCTCTTCAACTTGCTAATGAGTTAAATTTAAAATACCGAGAAGGCTTTATAAGAAACCGTTATATTGCTAGAACCTTTATTATGCCTGGACAAAAACAAAGAAAAAAATCTGTTCGTCAAAAATTAAGTGCGATTGAACTCGAATTTAAAGACAAGAATGTACTTTTAGTTGACGACTCAATTGTTCGTGGAACAACAAGCCAGGAAATCGTTCAAATGGCAAGAGCTGCTGGCGCGAAAAAAGTTTTCTTTGCATCTGCCGCGCCTCCAGTGCGATATCCAAATGTTTATGGAATTGATATGGCTAGTAAAAATGAGTTTGTCGCCCACAATAAAACAACAGAAGAAGTATGTAAAACTATTGGCGCTGACAAATTAATTTATCAAAACCTTGATGACTTAATTTGGTCAGTTCAACAGGGAAATCCTGATATTAAAAGTTTTGATTGCTCATGTTTTGATGGCAACTACCTCACCAAAGATATAGATGAGCCATATCTTGATAACCTTGAAGCTCAAAGATCCGACAACGCCAAACAGGGAAATATTTCCAATGAGAGTTCAGAATTAATCTACAATGATGCTGACTAATTAAGCAAAAAATTATGAAAGACCTAAATTTTCAAACAAAAGCAGTTCGCGAAGGGCATGATGCAACAGAGGAGCAAGAGCATTCTGAAGCTATCTTTCTGACTTCGAGTTATAGATTTAAGAGTGCTGAGCAAGCTGCTGATCGTTTTGAAAACAAACAAAAAGGTAATGTTTATTCCAGGTTTACTAATCCAACAGTTGATGCCTTTCAAAATAAATTAGCTGCTTTAGAGGGTGCAGAAAAATGCCAGGCAACTGCGAGTGGAATGTCTGCCATCTTTGCAACAATTATGACTCTTCTTAAGCCTGGAGAGCACATGGTGGCCTCTCGATGCATGTTTGGAACAACCATAGTTCTTCTAAATAGTATTATTGAAAAGTTTGATATTAAAATTACTTTTGTTGATTTAGAGGATTTAGATGCATGGAAAAAGAGTGTTCAAAAAAATACCAAATTATTTTTATTAGAGACACCATCAAACCCACTTGGTGAAGTTGTTGACATAGAAAAGCTTGCAGCTATTTCAAAAAAAAACAATATAGTATTAGCTGTTGATAACTGCGTCATGTCGCCAGCTCTTCAAAAGCCATTGATTTTAGGAGCTGACCTGGTAATTCAATCTGCCACTAAATACATTGATGGTCAAGGCAGGTGTCTTGCAGGAGCTGTTGCGGGCAGTGCGTCATTAATTGATGAAATAAGTGCGTTTACTCGAAGCACTGGCCCCACCCTAAGTGCATTCAATGCTTGGATTGTCCTAAAAGGCTTAGAAACACTTAAGATAAGAATGGATGCTCACTGTAAAAGTGCAATGAAATTAGCTGTTTGGCTTAGCGATCAATCTTTCATTAAAAAAGTTCACTACATTGGCCTTGAAAACCATCCAAATCATGATGTTGCAAAAAAGCAGCAATCAGGCTTTGGTGGAATCGTTTCATTTGAGGTTAGTGGCGGTAGAGCTGAAGCTTTTCGTCTTATAAATAATACTAAGATGATTTCAATTACAGCAAATCTTGGTGACACTAAAACTACCATCACACACCCCTCTTCTACAACTCATGTCCGACTCTCAGATGAAGAGAAACTACAAACTCATATCACTGAAAACCTTATTCGTATATCAGTAGGGCTAGAGGATATTAGTGACATTATTGCTGACATTAGGCCATAAGTTGAATTTCAATAGTAATTTAACTATGATAAAATTCTATCAGTACTTGAGTTATTGGACCTTATGAAGCAAAACAACTATTCTTATGAAGATTTAATTGCCTGTGGTAAAGGAGAACTTTTTGGCCCTGGCAATGCCCAGCTTCCCAAACCACCTATGCTAATGTTTGATCGCATTACAAATATTGCTGAAAATGGTGGAGACTATGGCAAAGGTGGAGTGACTGCAGAGCTCGATATTAATCCAGATTTATGGTTTTTTGATTGTCACTTTAATGAAGATCCAGTAATGCCTGGTTGTCTGGGTATAGATGCAATGTGGCAGTTAGTTGGTTTTTATTTAGGTTGGCTTGGTGGACCAGGAAGAGGTCGAGCCCTTGGTTCTGGGCAAATTAAATTCACAGGTCAAGTTTTGCCTTCAAGTAAAAAGGTTACTTACAATATAAGTCTTTCTCGAGTTATTGCGAGAAAACTCTATATGGGTATTGCAGATGCAACCATGAAAGTAGATGGGAAAACTATCTATGAAGCAACAAACCTTAGGGTAGGATTATTTACTGACACATCTTCCTTCTGATGAACAGAGTAGTCGTAACAGGAATGGGTATTGTTAGCAGCTTAGGCTCCAATAAGTCAGAAGTTCTTAAATCTTTAAAGGCTGCTAAATCTGGAATAGTATTTAGTGAAAAATATTCAGAAATGGGTCTTAGGTCTCATGTTCATGGTGCAATTGCAGAGGTTGATACTAGTGGTATTATTGATCGAAAAATGCTGCGATTTATGGCTGATGCTGCGATATTTAATGCAATCGCACTCGATGAGGCAATCAAAGAATCTGGATTAAGTGAAGAAATGATTTCGAATGAAAGAGCTGGTTTAATTATGGGTTCTGGTGGAGCTTCAAATCAAAATATTGTTGAAGCTGCTGATATTTTAAGAGAAAAAGGCATCAAAAGAGTTGGTCCATACCGCGTCCCAAGAACTATGGGTTCTACCACTTCTGCCTGCCTTTCAACACTCTTTAAAATAAAGGGAATAAATTACTCAATCAGTTCTGCTTGCTCTACCAGTGCGCACTGTATTGGTAACGCTATGGAGCAAATTCAACTTGGCAAACAAGATGTTGTGTTTGCTGGCGGGGGAGAAGAGCTTGATTGGTCTTTAACTATGTTATTTGACGCTATGGGCGCTCTCTCTTCAAAATATAATGACACTCCTGATAAGGCATCACGAGCTTTTGATACAGATCGAGATGGATTTGTAATATCTGGAGGTGGCGGAGCCCTTGTGCTTGAGTCTTTAGACCATGCAGAGGCTCGAGGGGCTTCTATCATTGCAGAGCTAGTTGGCTATGGAGCTACTTCTGATGGATATGACATGGTCGCACCATCAGGTGAAGGTGCTAAACGCTGCATGCAGATTGCTACTGATGGGCTTAATGGTTCAATTGATTATATTAATGCTCATGGAACATCAACACCAGTTGGTGATGCTAAAGAGCTAGGTGCAATTAAGGAGGTATTTGGTACTACTTCAACGCCTCTTATTGGCTCAACTAAATCTCTTTCGGGTCATGCGCTGGGAGCAGCTGGAGTTAACGAATCTATTTATTCACTTTTGATGCTTCAAAATGATTTTGTTGCCGAATCTGTGAATATAGATAATCTTGATGAGGCAGCAATAAGCTTACCAATTGTTAGGAAAACAAAAAGTATTAAACTAAATCGCATCCTCTCAAATAGTTTTGGTTTTGGTGGGACAAATGCTTGTCTTGTTTTCGAAAGATTTAGCAAATAAAGTTATTTTTACGGTCTAGCGTCAATCTCTTTTTTCTCTTTTTCTGAAGGCAGCATGTCTTCTTTGGAAATTCCCATCGCAAGAATAGTTGAACTCGCAACATAGATTGAAGAGTAGGTGCCAATTACAACGCCGATAAGGAGTGCGCCAGCAAAACTATGAATCACCTCTCCCCCTAGATAAAATAGAGCAAAAAGAACAAGTAAAGTTGTGAGTGATGTCATTAATGTTCGTGATAAAGTTTGATTAAGAGCCTCATTAATAATTGATCCAGGCTCCACTTGGCGAGTTGCAAGAAAGTTTTCTCGAATTCTATCAAAAACTACAATCGTATCATTAAGAGAGTAACCAATTACTGCAAGAATAGCGGCCAATACTGTCAAATCAAATTCAATTTGCAGTAATGAAAATACCCCTAATGTAATAATCACGTCATGAACAAGGGCCGCAATGGAGCCTAGAGCAAAGCGATACTCAAATCTAAAGGCAACATAAATTAAAATTCCAATAAGTGCATAAAGCATTGCAAGGCCACCATCATTGGTAAGCTCTTCACCAACTTTTGGCCCAACAAATTCGACTCTGCGAACATCTATTCCCTCACCAAGCATTCTAATAATTGATGAACTAAGTTTTGCACTTGAAGTAGATTGTGGCTCCAGCTGAATAAGAACTTCAGTATCAGATCCAAAATATTGAACATTGGCACCTTTAAAATCTGCAGAAGCGAGCTTTGAACGTATACCTTCAAGATCAGCTGTTTTTTCATAGCCTAATTCGATTAACGTACCGCCGGTGAAGTCGATACCAAACTTGAGACCTTGAAATCCTATTGAAGCTATAGAGACAATTAATAAAATTGCAGAAAAAATCATCGCATATTTGCGTCTACCTACAAAGTCAATAACTGGAATATTTAATGATTTAAGATTCATATTGCCAACTCCTTATCTTTTTTTCCACCGTAAATAAGGTTTATCATTGCTCTAGAGACAATAATTGCTGTGAACATAGAGGTAATAATTCCAATTGAAAGTGTAACCGCAAAACCTTTAATTGCTCCTGTGCCAAAACTAAACAATACCAAGGACGCTATAAGGGTTGTAATGTTCGCATCAGCAATAGTCAACAGTGCTTTCTCATAACCTGCAGAAATTGCTTTTTGAATATCTTTAGCTGAGCGCATTTCTTCTTTAATGCGTTCAAAAATTAAGACATTAGCATCGACTGCCATACCAACTGTCAAGACTATGCCTGCAATTCCTGGCAAGGTTAGAGTTGCTTGAATCATAGATAGTATTGAAACTATGGTTATTAAATTTAATGTTAGAGCAACATTTGCAACCAAGCCAAATACGCGATATCGCCACGCCATAAATACCAACACTAAGGCAAAACCAACTAAAACAGAAATGAACCCTTTTTGAATATTATCAGCACCTAAGCTTGGACCAATTGTTCGCTCTTCAATAATTTCAACAGGCGCCGAGAGAGAGCCTGCTCTTAGAAGTAACGCTAGGTTTCGGGCCTCTCTAGAGCTGTCTAGGCCAGTTATCTGGAAACGATTAGAGAAGGTTCCTTGAATTGTTGCAGCATTAATAATATCTTGTGTCTTACTTCGCTTCTTCACCGCAACACCATCCTCAATAATTGTTTCTACTTGATTTTCAATAAAAACAACAGCCATTCTATAGCCTACAAACTCTTTAGTTGTTTCCAGCATGGTTCTGCCGCCAGAACTATCTAGAACAATACTAACTTGTGGCTGATTATCTTGATCAACACTAGATGATGCGTCTACTATGTTTTCACCCGTTGCTATGACAGTTGTTTTAAGCAGTAATGACCTTCCATCTTTAAACTGATAAAGCTTTGAGCCTGATGGTGTTTTTCCTGATTGGATCGCAGTTTGAACATCGTTTTGCTCATCAACTAGTCTAAACTCAACGGTTGCTACAGCTCCTAGTATTTCTTTGGCTCTGGCCGTATCCTGAACTCCAGGTAGTTGCACAACAATCCTTTCTGAACCCTGTTGCTGAATTATTGGCTCAGCAACGCCTAGTTCATTTACTCGATTGCGAAGGGTAGTAATATTTTGTTTTAGTGCGCTAGATTTTGCAGCAGATTGAGCACTTGATGAAACTTCAAGACCAAGCTCTAGCTCTAACTCACTACCTTCAACAATTACCAAGTCAGGCAAATCACTTTTAATAACCTTTTTTGCCTTATCCTTAAGATCTTCACTATTAAAGCTAACAACCAACCTATTATCTTCTTTACGAATTTTTTTATACAGCTTATCCTTACGTAAAGCAGTTCTTAACTCATTGTAATAACGATCTAAAGAGGTTGAAACTACTGCCTCCATATCTACTTCAAGTAAAAAATGAACGCCCCCTCTGAGATCAAGCCCTAAAGACATTGCCTTGCCACCCAAATTCCCAAGCCATGGTGGAATTGACGGAGCAAGATTAAGAGCAACCACATAATTTCTGCTTAGTGAGCTCTTTAAAAGTGTCTTAGAAGAAAGCTGTGATTGGGAGTTGTTAAAACGAACTAGAATATTATTGCTATTAATCTTTATAGATTTAAAGTCAACATTATTTTCTTTCAGTGTACTGCTTATAGACTCTAAATCACTATCTTCAACAATATAATCGCCTGTTCCTGTAATTTGAATCGCCAAATCTGAACCATACAGATTTGGCAAAGCGTATAGAGTTGAGAGAAATAAGAAAAATACAATAAGTGCATTTTTCCAAGCTGCGTAATGATTCATATTGAGTTTTTATATATTATTTTTCTATTTCTTTTTTGCCGATTGCTTTTGTTTTTTTAGCTTTGGGGGTTGCTTTTTCCTTAGAGCTTGACTTGGTCATAGACTTTGCGCTTCCCTTTGGCATCTTTTGATTGATGCCCTGTTTTTGTAATTTAACTATAACTCCTGAAGCAATCTCCACTTCTGCAAAAGACTCATCAACCGCAGTAATTTTTCCAATGACACCGCCATTAGTGACAACTTCATCCCCTTTTTTTAAAGCTTTTAATAGGGTTTTGTGATCTTTAGCTCTTTTTTGTTGTGGTCTGATTAATAAAAAATACATCAGTACAAACATTGCGATCAGAAATAGTTCTGGTGGTAAATTCATTTCTCACTCCAAAATAATAAAGGGGTTATTTTATCTTAGTTAAGCCGCCCATGTAGCCCTGTAAGACTTCTGGTATTGTAATACTGCAATCCGCATTTTGATAATTTTCTATCACCGCAACCAAAGTTCTGCCAACAGCAAGACCTGAGCCATTTAAAGTATGGAGAAACTCCGACTCTTTAGTATCTGAGTTTTTCCAACGAAGCTGCATTCTTCTCGCTTGAAAAGCTTCAAAACACGAACATGATGAAATTTCGCGATATGCAGATTGGCCTGGAAGCCACACCTCCAAATCATAAGTTTTAGCTGAAGAAAAACCTAAATCGCCAGTACATAATGTAACTTTTCGGTAGGGTAACTCTAGTAATTTTAGTATACCTTCTGCATGCGCCGTAAGCTCCTCAAGGACATCGTAAGCATCACTAGGTTTAGAAATTTGAACTAATTCAACTTTTTCAAACTGATGTTGACGAATTAATCCCCTAGTATCTCTTCCATATGATCCTGCTTCAGATCTAAAACATGGCGTGTGTGCTACAAACTTTAGAGGCAAATCAGACTCTTTTATAATTGAGTCGCGCATAATGTTTGTTACTGGAACTTCCGCAGTCGGAATTAAATAGAGCGCCTTTGCCTCCCCCTCTTCACCATGAAGATGTGTTTTAAATAAGTCGGCTTCAAATTTTGGTAATTGACCAGTACCCGTCAGAGAGTCTGCATTTACTAGGTAAGGAGCATACGTTTCTGTATAACCATTAATCTCTGTATGATGGTCAAGCATGAACTGAGTGAGTGCTCTTTGAAGTTTTGCAATCTTACCAGTCATAACAACAAATCTAGCACCTGAAATCTTCGCAGCAGCAGCAAAGTCGATGCCATGCATTTCACCTAAATCCACATGGTCCTTTGGCTCAAAGTCGAATTTTTTGGGCTCCCCCCACTTAAGAACTTCAAGGTTATCATCCTCACTTAAGCCTTCAGGAACTGAAGGATGAGGAATATTAGGAATTGCCATAGCAATCTCATCAATCTTAAATTGGAGTGCATTTAATTGGGACTTTGCGTCATCAAGACTCTTCCCGAGACTAGAAACTTCATCTAACAAAGGCTTAATATCTTCTCCAGAAGCTTTCGCTTGACCTATTGCTTTTGATTTAGTATTACGTAAATTTTGCAGCTCTTGTGTTTGAACCTGGATCACTTTCCTTTGATCCTCAAGCTTATTAAACTCATCAACATCAAACGTAAAATTACGCCTTTTAAGTTGCTCAACAACAAAATCAATATTTCCTCTTAAAAGCTTGCTTTCTAACATTATATAAACCTAAATTATTTTAGCTAAATTATACAATACCCTATGCTATAAGAGGGATTGATGCTTTATGTTGACTTAAAAATGCAACACCTTAACTATCTCAGTCATTAATACTGGTACTTAACTTCCAGGTTAACTCTTTGGTACTGGTCAAACAAGCTTAGCGCGCGGTTTGGCTTAGCATCGGCATATGTGAGGCCCAGTGAAGCCTTCCAGTGATCATTAATATCCCAGTCAAGTCCAGCTGAAGTTAGTGAAAGATCATTGTTTGATAAAATTATATGGGAGGTATTCCAGCTCCAGTCTGAATCGCCAAACTTATCATTTACTCTTGCCATATATGTCGTACTATTTTTATCTACACTGACACTTCCTGTTAAAGTTGGCGTCAGATAATCACTGTAGAAATCTAATAGGTACTGAGAGTTAACTGAAATCAAGATCGTTCTATCATTTTTTTGAATATCAAAAGCCAAGTCCCAATCAATTCTGTCTACCTTTACAAATTGCCCTAAACGGTTTTGCTGCAGGTTATGTTTATAGGCAACATCAAATTTAAGCAAATAATCATCAAATGCTTTATTCATTCCAAACCCTAATAATTGATATGGTGTTGCATAAACCAACCCATCTGTTAGGTTAATGATTGCATCATTAGGAACTAACTGACCAGCATAAAAAGCCATATCACTTCCTTCTTCACTTATTCCATAGCGCAATCCAAATTCATCATAGCTATCATTTTTAAGCGTTAATAATTTACTTTTTGTAATTCTAGGATTTGTATTATAAAAAAAGCTTAAATCACTATTTTCAAAATAACGATTAGAACTTAAAATCCATTGAGAAATCATAGATGGGTCTGTAATCCCTCCTGAAGGATTAATTACGTCAAGTGCACCACCCTCGAGCTCACCCCAACCAATAGTATATCGACCTAGCTTAGCACTCCAGTCATCAAAACTAAATTGCAAAAATGCCTTCTCTACGTCAATATCAGTCGCCTCAATTACGTTGTTGCTATCACTCGGCCAATATTTTATTGCTTTAATTTCTACTTCACCATAGCCTGAGTCAAAAACAGAGCCACTAGTTCCCAGCCTCAACTCAGTTCTTTCCATAGCAGTGCTATAAGCACTTGCAGGATTAACGCCATACTTCTGCGTAACACTCAGATCCAGCCAAGAAAAAGATTTTTCTGTATTTATGTCATTGTCACCAAAGATATCACTGCCATCATCCCACTCTCCAGACTCTTCCTTATAATCATCAAAAACGAACTCATCATCAAATAATAGTTCACCATCAGCAATAGAAAATGAGTTAGCTCCAAAGCCAATAATCAAAGCAATAATTCCCTTGTAGATAACATTTAACATATTCAAAATTTATTTAGCCTGTTTACGTAAATCCTTCAGAAACTTCTCTCTAAATGCTTGGTCTGTCAATGCTCTTTGAGTTAAAAAATCTTCTTTGATATCCATATCAAAGTTTATTGCCTCAAGTTTCATATTTGTTAGCCTATTGCTTACCGTATTAAAAAATGTCAGACTTCTTCCCATCCAGACATCATTAATTTTCTCAACTTTACCAACCTCGAGTTTCTTGATAGGGTTATTGTATTTATCGAACATTTGTACCTTAAGAGTTATAAACCTTTCAGTATCAATCCAATTTTGCGTTTTCCCATAACTACTTTTGCTAATTCGATGTTTTTTTGGTGTCGCCTCAATAACAGCAACCTCTCTTCCTCTAAAGGTTCCAAACTCTAGTAATTCGTAAGTATAGTCATCAAGCTTTCCTGTCTCTTGATCTTCAGTGGTCATCTCAGTTCCAAAAATACTTGCAGATTCAGTTTCCTCATCATCACTGTTCCTAACGCTAATTCTCTTTACTTTTCCAAGAGCGGAAAGATATAACCAGGTCTCATTATCGCGGCCACTGTCATCATAGCTATATGATAGCATTCCAATTCCTTTTTCACTTGCTGGCTCAAGGATTATGGCAATACTCTTAGTATCTTGGTTGCCCTCTCCAGTATTAATTTGTGCATTTTCTATTAACTTAACTCGGGCTTTTTCAGCGCACTTTACCTTACCACCACTAAGACCATACTTGCAGGTAGTCAGCTTCATACGAGTGAACGCTGAGTCAGTAGACTTCCGGCTCTCAACATCAACTCTCTCCATAATCTCTCGTGCACTTAAATTAGTTTCAGCATATACATTTGGTGCTTGTAGAATTAAAAGTGCACCAATTACAACACTAAGCAAAGTAGATTTTGAGTAACTAAGTATTAATTTATTCATTTTGTAGCCTCTATAAAATTTAAATTATCTTCAACATCTTTCTGACCAAACTTCGGCTTGAAAATCATAATCAATGCCGGGAAAAACAATAAGTCGCATAGTAGCGCAACAAATATAGCTAAAGAACCGAAAGTCCCAATCTTTGCTAGTCCCAAATAGTCACTAAATGTAAGCATCAAAAACCCACAGCCCAGGATGAGAGTTGTGAATGTTACAGCTTGGCCCACCTCTTTTATAGTTTCCACGAGCGCAAGCTTCATATTGTGATTTTGTGCAAGTGACATTCTATAGTGACTAATAAAGTGAATCGTATCATCCACTGCAATACCAATAATTAAAGGAGCAATCATTAATGTGTCTGTATCAAGCGGAACTCCAAGAAGACCCATTAATCCAAATGCTAATGAAGCGGGTATTAGGTTGGGTATAATCGACATAACGCCTGCCTGAAAAGAACCTAGCGTTATCATTAACAACAAACTAATAACCACTGCTGCTGTTGCCAAACTCTTAAACTGGTTATTACTAATGTCATCAGCAAGCCTCATCATTAAAGCGAATGATCCGGTA
>Ga0257121_1000586_pt1 | contig 30517 bp, 27 predicted proteins | sample SI106_100metaG_FD_190180 | JGI IMG/M metagenome (GOLD analysis project Ga0257121, IMG submission 190180) | Marine microbial communities from Saanich Inlet, British Columbia, Canada - SI106_100 | ecosystem: Environmental > Aquatic > Marine > Inlet | place: Canada: British Columbia | collected...
GAAGCTGATCATCAAAGCCCAGTTCTTTAAAAAAGCGCACCGCAACGCTGACCACTTCAGCGTCTAAGCTAGCTGATTGGGCGCCAAATGCTTCAATCCCGAACTGGGTAAACTGGCGCTCACGACCTTTTTGTGGCCTCTCATAGCGAAACATCGGCCCGACATAGAACCATTTCTGGAGCGGAGCTGATGCAGCGAATCCGCCCTGTACGTATGCGCGAGCAGTACTGGCAGTACCCTCTGGACGGAAAGTAAACCCATTAGTCATGGCGTCTGCACCCTCTGAACCGCGACGAGGGACGCTAAACATCTCCTTTTCTACCACATCTGAAGCCTCTCCAAGCGAGCGCTTAAATAAGCGAGTTTCTTCGAACATTGGCGTACGCACCTCTTGATAGCCAGCGGCACCAGCAACCATGGATGCCGTCCGCTCTAGATGTTTGACTAATACAAGGTCATCTCCTAGAAAATCGCGAGTGCCTCGAGGATTCATGAATGGTTTCGGTCCCATGTGCTGTACATGATAGCGCCGCGCGGGCATTGACGAGATGGCTCAATGACACTAACCTATATGTCCTGCGTTTTACGCTACTCTGATAATGAAAAAACTAATCGTTTCCGTTTTCCTCCTTGGGTTTTCTGTTTCCTGCGCCTCTGGCCCAGCTACAGGTACTGAAGGTTTCGAAATCCGCCGCACAGGCCTTGCTGCAAGTGAAGAGTTTTGGGGTAAATATTTCTTCCAACAAGACTATCTCGACCCTTACATTAACGCCAATAACGCGTCGCAAATGGCAAGCCCTACCACCCTCGATCTCGAAGGATCATTCCACAATCAAACTTACAGCCACCGCGAAATGACAGTACCTCTTTATCCCAAAGAATCGTCTGCTGATTTGCTGAAGCGTTGGGTGCTGAATTACAACAACTCTCCATATGGCGATGGTCGCTAATTTTTAGAATTAACGATCCAGGAACTCGTGTTAACCTCACGAGTTCCTTTTTTTTATATCTTTATAAGTTATAGTAATAGCATGCGTTTAACACTCACATTACTACTTACATGTTTCGGCAACCTCTTATTGGCTCAAGAAGTTGAAGACACCTCGAAGGAATTAAGGCTTGCAGAACTTCGGATGACATCTCTTTTGGCCATGCAAGATTTAGAAAGTCATGATGCAAAAGATAGTCTTGCTGCTGCAGAATACGACTTGAACTTGTTCACTAGTTTCGCCAAAGTCAATACTGAAAAATCTCTGCGTCTCGACTTGTTACTTGAGCAAGATGCTTTGAGTGATGCAACCGAAGAGTTGGAACAACTCAAGATCATGTATGACAACAACAACCTTGCAGATGTAACAGCACAAATGGTCCTTAAACGCGCAGAGCGAAACTTAGCTCGTCAAATGATTTCCGTTGAACTCGCGAAATCAGAAATTGATAAATGGCTACAATTCGGCCAATTTCGTGAGCAGCAAATGCTGAACAACGCCGTGACTTCTGCCAAGCTAAACCTTACTTCTTTGCAAGCCGAACACACTAGCTCGCGAGTCGAACTTAGCGCAGAAATCGACGACTTAAAAGCCTACCTGGCTGAACTGCGCGCTGAAAGCAGCGATGAATAGCTTGTTGATTGCAGCTCTGCTTTCTTTGGCGTCGCAACAGACATCCACTGAGGCACAGACCTTGCTAGATTGCGAGCGGGCCATCGAACGTGGAACAACTTTTTTGCTCGGCAGCCAGCAAGAAAATGGCGGCTTCAGCTTAAACAAAAACCCAGTGATTTATGATGTTTGGGCAAATGTTGAAACCAATCGTTCTTGGCACATGGCCACCACAGCGATAGCCGCTATGGCTCTTATGGTGCAGCCAGCAGACAAGATTCGCAATACGCGCTTCGCCCACGCCATCGACTATCTATGCAAAAGCGAAATGGTTAAGCGACCGGATGATTGGGATACTGACAACACTTGGGCTTATGTTTACTCGCTGTGTGCCTTGACACAAGCTGCCCGCAACGACTTCATCAAAAGTTCTCGCCGCTCTAAGGTGGTTGAATCTAGAGCTCAACAAATAATGAATGAGCTCTATAAATATCAGTCGCCGATGGGTGGCTGGGCTTACTACGCCGACGAAACAAAAGCCCGCACGCCTAATTGGGCAACTTCATTTCAAACAGCAGTTGCCGTACTCGGCTTGCTAGAGGCTAAACAGCTCGGATGGGCAGTTGATGAGCATCGCTTGCAAGTAGCTATCAACACCATCATTCATTGCCGCCTTCCAGATGGCTCTTATACCTATAGTGTAGATGTCATTCCCCAGCTTGACGCCGGTGTCGGTATCAACAATGTGAAGGGAAGTCTCGCGCGAATTCAATCATGCAATTTGGCACTCTATAAAGCTAAACAAATGGGATATTCAACCCCTATCGGGAAAGACGAACTGGTTGTTGGGCTGCAGCAGTTATTTACAAATCACCACTACCTAGACATCGCCCGCGGACGCCCACTGCCTCACGAAGCCTATCACGCTAACTCGGGGTACTTCTATTTTTTCGGACACTACTACGCAGGCCAAATATTAGAGCTATTGCCAGTTGCCGAAGCCAAACAGTTTTTCCCAGCATACGTTGACAGCATAGTAAAAACTCAGCATGGCGATGGCTCAATGCTAGATTATTTTATGGGAGCAACCGGCAAAGAATACGGAGCTGCATTTGGTGTTGCCGGCTTAGTTCACGCAAAGAATGGTGTCACTCGCTGAATTCACCGCGCCAAACTAACGGCTTCTTTGCTAAATTGTTTAAATCATAGCTGTCGAGCAATTCACTAGCCGACATCTCTTGCAAAGTGCTGCACAAGCCTGATGCATATGCCAGCCACCCCAAAATCAACTGTGGACGAACTCCGGTTTGCCTGAAGTAGTCAAGCCTCGTGTCGCCATGACGTTTGGCCAACCGCAATCCGTCAGCTCCGACTACAAGTGGCACATGCTTAAATTCAGGGGTCGACAAACCCAATGCCTGGTAAATTGCTATTTGACGAGCAGCACTATCAAGTAAATCGTCGCCCCGTAGCACTTCTGTGACTCCCTGTGCAGCGTCGTCAACCACGACGGCTAGTTGGTAAGAGGCATCACCGTTGCTCTTACTCACAACGAAATCTGACAACTGCTTGGTGTCGAACTTTTGATCACCACAAACAGCGTCTTTAAATTGAATACTTGGCTGATCGAAATGAAATCTCATGCAAGGTGGGCGCTCGCTGTTTTGTTCAGCAGCAGCAATTGAGTCATACCGTTGGTAGCAAGTTAAGGGATAAACTGTCGAGCCATCTTCGGCGTGAGGCGCACTCGCTGCCAACTCGATTTCGCGCCGACTGCACGTACAGGGATAAACATTCTGTTGCTCAATTAACAAATCTAAAGCTGCTTGGTAATGATGTCCACGCTCAGACTGGAAGACTATTTGCTCATCGTAATCAAGCCCTAGCCAAGCCAAGTCGGCAAGCAGCTGTTCTGCGGAACCACGCTTAATGCGTGGCCCGTCAAGGTCTTCGATGCGTAACAGCAAGGTGCCATTGCGAGAACGAATATCTAACCACGCTAACAGAAAGCTTCGAATGTTACCGAGATGTAGAGCGCCAGTAGGGCTTGGCGCAAGGCGACCAACGACAGCACTATTCGCCGTCATTTGTTTCTACCCTCTCAAATACTTGGCGCGGGCTTAGATTGCGGATCTCACTTTGTGCCACCACGTCACGAAATTCTAATTTTTCGCCAACCATTTCACTACTATCCGAACTGAATCGCAGCTTGCGGCCAATGTTTTCACTAGTGATTTGGTAGCGAGCCAAAGTAGAGCGTTGCAGAACAGTAACGCGCAAGCCCAATGTACCAAGCAGCTTGAACATCAACTGAGAAATGCTCTCTTGCTGACACAAATCACATATCACTACTACTTCGAATCCTGGCCGCGACTGCTTCGCCATCACCGGCAACAAATAAGCCTCAAGTACTGGCTGCTGGCGCAACTGCTCAAGGGCATTACCGATAACCTCTCCGGTTTGATCATCAATCATGGTTCGAATCTCGATTACACACTCAGATTCATTTGCAGGCTGCTCAAGAACTACCCTCACGAAATTAGCTCGGTCGCTGAAATCGTTATCGCCCACTCCATATGCAAAGTGTTTAGGAATTGCCGCACCGCGTTCGCTAAAGTTGACTTCCCAGGCAAGTAGCAATGCAACGCCTGTAGGTGTAGCGCGTTCGCCCTCTAAATCAAAACCACATGTTGGAATATTGCGTAATAATTCAAGGGTGGCAGGAGCAGGAACCGGCATCTGACCGTGATCGCAATCAACAAAACCACTGCCAACAGGAATAGGCGATGCAAAAATGTGTTGCGGCTCTAATAAGTCAATTAAAAGACTAGCTAAGCATATGTCGACGATTGAATCTACAGCACCCACTTCATGGAAATGTACCTCATTTACACTAGTGTTATGCACCTTAGCCTCGGCACTTGCTAATTTTTCGAAAGCAGACACCGACCATCTTCGCGCTCGCTCGCTAAGAGGCAATTCACTAATTATTTTTAACACATCGGATAAGTGACGATGAGGTTGGTCTTCATTAACCTCAACAGAAAAATCGGCGCCACGAATACCTTGCCGCATCGAAGAATTAAATGAATAGCTCACTCCTTCAAAGGGCAACGCCTTAAGCAAAGAATCTGCAGCTGCCAAGTCAACACCAACGTCAATGGCTAGAGCATGCAGCGCCGCAACGAGCATGTCGCCTGAAACCCCTCCGTATAGATTGAGAAAGATACGCATTGATTTATTTTACCAAGATTGCTTACGCATGGGAGCGATAGCAAGACTAATCGCGACAACCTTAGCGTAGCCACCGGCTCGCAAACAACGACAGGCCTCGGCCAAAGAGGCGCCGGTTGTACTAACGTCATCGACAACCACAACCACGTCAGCATCTAACTGCCTAAATCTCTTTTGACGTAGCGCGAAGCAATTATGCAAATTTAGCCTACGCTCTACTGCGTCTAGACTAGACTGTTTAGCAACGGACTTCGTTCTGCGCAATAATTTGGCATATCTCTGTGAACTCACCTCAGCCAAGCCAGCAGCTAAAGAATCGGGCAAATACCACCCTTTTATCATACGTTTTCGCGATGGCGGGACGACAGTAATAAGTACATTACCGTTTGATGCAAGCTCGTCAATTAGTGGTTTTGCCAGCTCATTTAGCAAATGTTGCACCACGTAGAATTGGCTGCAGTAGGCAATGTCTTTTGCTTTAGTTAATAAAGAAGCCATTGGACCTTCATATTCGCAGCATGCGAAACGGTTTTTCAGCTGCACAATTGGCAACCTGCGCAATCTAGCCTGCAGTTGGCACATGCAATTTTTACACAGCAGAGTTTTTACAGCGCCAATACCAATTAGACGAGATACCTCATCACAGGCACTACACCTAGGCAGAAGTAATTTGTCTAAAGCCGTCAACACAATCTGAAGACGCCACCATCCAGCCCGCGATAGGCATTATTTAATAGAGTAGTGTGGACTACGTACGCCAAACATTTTCGATTGTGGCTGCTTAACTCCCAGAGCGTTACGCAATTTCTTCAAAAACGATTCTAAAGTATCTTCATCTGTTGCCTCAACACCAAACAGCGTGCCAATCTCTTGTGACAACGCGATGTTGTCTTCAAAATCAAAAGCATGGCTATTAATATACTTCAACAACGACCGGCGTATCGCCTTTTCGACCAATTTGTCCAAGAACGAAATTGTAACCAAAGAAAATGCCAGCAACCCTATTACAGAACTGACAGTCATCACAAAGCTGTAAGCTAGTGGCCACAAAATAGATTGTAAAAAGAAAATTCCGGCGATAGTGAGGAGGCCTGCAGCAAACTGTGATCGCGCCTTCGCTTGCATTGCGCTACGCAATGGCTGCAAGGAAACCAATTTTTCGCCCATCAAAGCCGACAAGCGATTGCTTGTGCTACGCCGAGAGCCTGACGCCAAACTGAACAAACCACTTAGCAATACGCACAAGGTAGCTAAAACGAGGCTAGCTCTGTCGATGAACTGTTCAAGAAGTTGTTCCATTATTCCCACTCTATAGTGCCCGGTGGTTTTGATGTGATGTCAAGAACCACGCGATTAATACCACGCACATTGTTAATTATACGGCTTGAGATTGCCTGTAAACAGTCTCGACTAGGATAAACCCAATCCGCTGTCATACCGTCATTTGATTGCACTGCTCGAATTGCACAGGCCTCTTCATAAGTTCTTTGATCGCCCATGACACCGACAGAGCTAGCTCCGGTCAAAACAGCGAAGTACTGCCAAACGCCCTCACTTTCACCTCTAGATTCAAATTCTTCACGCACAACTTTGTCTGCCTCACGGAGACGCGAAATACGCTCGGGCTTACAGTCTCCTACACAACGCACCGCGAGACCAGGACCAGGAAAAGGTTGGCGATCGACCATTTCGTCGGGCAGGCCAAGCACTCGTCCTAATTCTCGGACTTCGTCTTTGAATAGCCAACGCAAAGGTTCAACCAAATCCATTTCTAAATCATCCGGCAAACCACCTACGTTATGATGAGATTTAATAACTTCGGTTGCACCACCGTGTGCAGCTACCGATTCGATGACGTCGGGGTAAAGTGTGCCCTGTCCTAAAAATCTAGCATTGGTAAATCTTTTCGCCTGCTCTCGAAAAATTTCTACAAATTCATAGCCAATGATTTTCCTCTTCTTTTCGGGGTCAGTCTCTCCTGACAACTTCGTTAAGAACCGCTCCTCGGCTTCGATAGTAGTAAGGTCTAAATCAAAGTGGTCGCGGAAAGCAGCATCAACCATGTCACGTTCGCCCGCACGCAATAAACCATTGTCAACGAAAATTGCATGACAGCGTTGACCAATCGCTTGTTGGCAAATAGCGCCGACTACAGAAGAGTCTACGCCACCTGATAGACCAAGAACGATTTCACCGTCTTCTCCGACTTGGTCGCGCACCTTAGCAATCAACTCTGCTGCCAAATCTTGCGGTGTCCAATCGGCATTGCATTGGCAAACGTCGATTAAGAAATTTTGCAACATGCGCTCACCCTGCTGAGTATGCCCCACCTCAGGATGAAATTGCACTGCATAAATAGACCGTGATGCATCACCGACAGCAGCTTCAGGACAGTCTTCAGTATGGGCCATCCGCGAAAAGCCTTCTGGTAGTGATTCGACGCGATCACCATGGCTCATCCAAACAACCGTTTCGCCACTAAGGCCTGCAAACAAAGTTGATGTGTCACTGATTTGCATTTTTGTGAATCCGTATTCACGAGATTCGCCAGGCACAACTTTACCACCAAGGTTTTCACAGAGCCACTGCATGCCGTAGCAAATGCCAAGAATTGGCACGCCAAAATCAAGCATCTCTACCGGTAGCTGGGGAGCATCCTCTGCATAAGCTGAGCCGGGACCACCTGAAAGAATGATGCCCTGTAAACCGGGCTGCTTGGCAGCTTCTAATGCCTTATGAGGTGGAACCACCACAGAAAAAACTTTGTGTTCGCGCACACGACGGGCAATAAGCTGTGTGTATTGCGAACCGAAGTCAACAATTAGGATGCGTTGATGCATTATTAGTTTGTTTTCCAGTAATTTGGAGCTTCTTTAGTTACCCGCACATCGTGCGGATGGTTTTCTTGAATGCCTGCTCCGGTGATACGAACGAAACGCGCACGACTACGGAACACATCGAGGTCTTCAGCACCAAGGTACCCCATGCCAGAACGAATGCCGCCGACAAATTGATAAACGAATGGTGCAACCGGACCACGGGAAGGAACCATGCCTTCGATTCCTTCAGGGACAAGTTTTTGCTGTTCATTGACACTTGCTTGACCATAACGCGCCTTGCCACCCTCAACCATAGCAGTCAATGAACCCATTCCCCGAACGGCTTTAAAACTTCGTCCGTTGTAAAGAAATGGTTCGCCAGGGGACTCGTCCGCCCCTGCAAATAAAGAGCCGAGCATTACGCATTCAGCACCAGCGCCTAATGCCTTAACAGCATCACCAGAATGACGAACACCACCGTCGGCAATAACTGGCACATCGGCCGAATTGCAAACTTGGCTAACACGGAACACCGCAGAGAACTGTGGCATTCCGACGCCGGCCACAACACGGGTGGTACAAATAGAACCTGGTCCGATACCAACCTTAATGCCATCAGCTCCAGCCTCAACTAGCGCTTCTGCCGCTTCCATGGTGCAAATATTGCCGGCCACGACATCGACATCGACACGCTTTTTAAGTTCGCGTACCGTCTCAAGGACATTGGCAGAGTGGCCGTGTGCAGTGTCAACCACAAGTACATCGACGCCTGCAACCACAAGCGCATCAGCGCGCTCGTAATCTAAAGCACCAATGGCAGCGCCTGTGATAAGGCACCCTTCTGAATCTTTAGCAGCATTTGGATACTCGCTATCCATGCGAATATCGCGCATTGTTATCAAGCCAGCGAGTGATTGATCCGAATTAATAAGAATCAATTTTTCGACTTTTTCGGAAAACAAAATTTTGCGTGCGTCTGCAAGAGATGTATTAGGCTTTGCAGTAACTAGGTCACAGGTCATAACCTCTGACGCTTGTTGTTCGTCGCCACCATGAAATTTCAAGTCGCGACGCGTCAGAATACCTACCACTTTGTCACTGTCATCAACAATTGGCAAACCAGAAATATTATGGGTCTGCATTGCTTCGCGTGCTTCGCCGACAGTTCCGGTCGGAGCCATGGTAAGCGGGTCGCGTATGACGCCATGAGCGCTACGCTTAACTATTTCCACTTCACGAACTTGGGCTTCGATACTCAGATTACGGTGAATAATACCGATGCCTCCTTCTTGGGCTAAAGCAATAGCTAAGCTCGATTCCGTAACAGTATCCATGGCAGCAGAGGCCAAAGGGATATTTAAGCGCACATTGCGCGAGAAACGTGTGTGCGTTTCTACTTCAGTAGGAAGAACGTCAGATTCTTGCGGCACAAGAAGGACGTCATCAAAGGTGAGGGCTAGTGGAAGCTCCATAGTCTATTCTAACGAAATCAATTGCTTCTTGGTATAATGTACAGCCCAAAATTTGGCAAAAGCACATGGCGAATAGCACAACTGTTGACAAACATCCTTTCGGTCTAGATTCCGCTCAAATTGACGCAATGTACAGCATTGCAAATCGCGCTCTAGTTCAAACTTGCCACATGATATGGCAAGCCAACCATCGCGATGATTACACTGCAACTGACCCAAAAGTCGGTGGTCATCCTGCTGCTTGTGCATCTTCACTACACTTAACAACTGCCATGCATATGGTGGCAAGAGCTCCGCAAGATTTTTGGTGTGGAAAGCCACATATGGCGCCGCTTGACCACTGTCTGCATCACCAACTGGGCGTGTTCCGCACCCAGGACAGCACTTGGATGAACACCGCAGACGCAGAAGCTTTAATGAGTCGTCTGCGCCAGTTCTCTACCGTTCAATCAGCGACGTTTCAGTCATACCATGCCTCGTCAGACGCCGACTCTTGGCGTGTGTTGCCTAGCGGCACAGTTGGCATTCCTCCAGTGAATTCTGGTTATTTGGCGTTGACGCATAACTATCTCGTTGACCGCAATCTAGAAGACAAAAAAGATGTTCATTTTTGGTCACTCCTTGGCGATTCAGAATTTCGCGAAGGTTCGCTATTCGAAGCCATTACCGATTTCGGTGAACGTCGTCTCGGCAACGTCAGTTGGATTTTAGACTACAATCGCCAGTCACTAGACGGCACACGATTAATCAACAACGATGCTTTTGGCGGAACTGATGCCGACCGCATCCACGCCACGATGATTGCTAATGGCTGGAACGTTATCGAACTTAAACACGGTGCTAAGCGTCGCAACGCATTCGCGCAGAAAGGTGGCCAAGCTCTGCAAAATATTTTCGACAATCTGTTAAGCGATTTTGATTTTCAGGCCCTACTCTGGAAGCGCGACGCCACTTTAATTCGCAGCGAATTTATTAATCGCGATAGTGCTGTAAAATCATTAATTAATTCTTTCGATGATGAAGAGCTGCTTGCCATCTACCAAGATTTAGGCGGCCACGACATGGTTGATATTCTGGCAGCTTACGAACAGTGTCGCAACAGTGACAAACCGACAATGGTGCTAGCCCACACCATCAAAGGCTACGATATGGACGCCTTCGCTATGCCAGGCAATCATAGCTCTTTGCCTAGCGAAGATGAAATAGACTCTATGCTTGCCCGCCAGGGTTTAAGCCGCGAGCAACCTTATGGTTTGATTGGTGATTGGCAAGAGAATGGTCCGCAGCGCGACATGCTCGAGAAGCGTGGTGAATTCATGCGCTCCGGAATTGAAAATGAAGAGCAGCGATTGGCTGCTAAGTCTGCTGCTTATGCCGACACTTTTTCTACTCCTCTGCCGACCGACTTTGGCATTAATATTTCAATGATGCCAATCGTGCACACACAATGGATGTGGGGGCAGGTCGCAAACAAAATGACACGCATCGGATCGCATGCTGACTTCAAGAAGGCCGGCACTGAAGGATTGGACGAGTTGAGCGATGCTGAAAAAACCTGGCAAGCCGCAGCAGAATTAGTGCTTACCTTATCGCCAGATGTTGGCACCTCAACTAACATCAACCCATCTATGGATGGCAAGATTTACGGCGAAAGTGGCGTACGCGACTGGGAAGCTGAGCTCGACTGGGAAGAGCGCGGACGTCCTGAGCTTCATGATTCCACAGCAGCTACTTCTCGCCATCTTCGTTTTGAAATCGCAGAACAAGCTGCTATGTCTGCAGCGGGGTCGTTCGGCATGGCGTCTAAGTTGTTTGGTGCGCCGCTAATGCCTATGATGACGGTTTACGATTTCTTCATCAAACGCGCGCTTGATCAGCTTTACTACAACGTTTACTGGCGTTCATCGTTTTTATTGATTGGCACTCCGTCTGGCGTCGCACTGTCTCCTGAAGGCGCGCAACACTCATGGAAGTCTGATATTCAAATGCCTTCGATGCTAACCTGGGAGCCATGCTTCGCCAAAGAAATGGAATGGATTCTCGCTGATGCTATGCAACGCCACGTGAGCAACGACAACATCGACCGCGAAGGTGTCGTAGTGCGTGCAGTAACGATGGGGGTTAAACAAAAAGAATTCAAAACGCGATTGGCAGCCCAGAAACAATATGCTGGCATGAGCGAAACTGAAATAAACGAGTTGGTGCGCGGCGATGTGCTTGCTGGAGGCTACTGGTTAGTAAACCACGAAGGCGCTACCGATTATCAGCCCGGTGAAAACGTGGTAACCATCATTGCCATGGGCGTACTCGGCACCGAAGCGACTCAAGCATCAGACGCCCTCCGCGAGCGCGGAGTTTACGCCAATGTTTTGATGTGCACATCGCCTGAATTATTACTCGGACGCTTTGCCGAGGCTAACGACTATGCTCAGATGAGCAAGTTGGGCGTCAATGGTGACGTACACTTGGTTGCTACTGCTGGCGAGCAGCTTGACACCGCAGATACTTTATTGTTGGGCGCGCGTAAAGTCCCAATCGTCTCTATCGCAGATGGCGAATTAGGTCTGCTTGACAACGCTGGTTCTATTCTTGGCACTAAGCAAATCAGTTTAGGTGTAAGCAAGTTTTCCAAATCTGGACGCCCTGCCGAAGTATTTGCCTATCACGGCTTAGACGCCGATAGCGTTGTTGATGCTGCTGGCAAAGCGTTGTCAATGTCTACTTTGACTAAAATTAATGTGTCACCACAAACTTTAAAGCAAGTCGAAGAACAAGGACGCGTTACTCCACCGACATCGAGTTGGCGTGATTTTTGGCCCGAGATTTAATTCTTAAATAAGCGCTTAAGCCCAATAGTGCCGCCATGATTGGCAGCCAGGTATTGAAGCCATTACTGATCTCGGCAAAAGCTTGCTGCATGATTGAAGTAAACTCTCCTTCGCCTATACCATTCTCTCTTTTAGGGTTTGCTGCACGACCAAGGACATCAAGCAAGGACAGCGATGCAAGTGTTGCCTTCAAGTTAAAGATGGTGCATACTAAAATGGCAAACGCAGCATTTGCTTTTCCGCATTTAATCGAAGCAAATGCGGTAATTAGCCCTGAGAACACCATGGATAGCCCTAGGAGCAAGAAGCTCATCATCTCTCGAGAGACCTCCCCTATTTGTGGCAGAGTCGGCTCATCGGGCATCGCCGCTAATGCAGCTGAGGCGTCACGCGAGACGTAAACCAATAAAGCTAGCTCACATGCAAAGAGCACTGATTGAATGCGCACTAATTTAAAACGAGTGTTGGTGTCCGTCGAGAAGAGTGCAAAACCAATCATGGCTGCACTTAAGAAGAACACGCAAACCGCCATTAAGCCGAGAACAAAATAGAAACTAAAAAAGGTGCTGTCAAGATTCATTTAATCATTATCGTCGTACAGGGTTTGCATCGATTGGCGGAGCTGCCCCACTTCGAAATCGGAAATGGTGTAGATGTGCTGTAGACCTTTCACTCTTAGGTAACGGTGCCCTTCTCGCGCAGGAGCACCTAATTCAAACTCTAAGGTGTTCCCTTTAATCACGACTAGAAATCTATCTTGAGGAAATTTGTATTTAGCATTATCGGTTTCTTCACCATTCGCCAAAGCCACGACACCTGTTGCTTTGATTTTAGAGCAAGTGAAAGCCAAGCTGTCGCCAGGAAAATTATCGATCAACGCTTCAAGAGGCTGCGTTAATTGCCAACGGGATTGTTCTTCGCTAGCAGGAGCTGGGTTAATACGCTCGATGGTCCAACTTGTCTTTGAAGCAAAATCGAACCGGCTAATGCTTTCAACTTGATAAGCGTCGATTCCGCGCAAAAAATCAACGTCGCACCAATCAATCGCATCAGTGCTTGGCTGAATCGCACCTCCAGACAAATATACTTCGTCAGAGTCAAAACGGCGCATGTAGTATTCAAAAACCGGCTTATCGCCACCTAAGATGTCTTGGCTACGAATAGCGCCTGCTATCCAATCAACAACTTTATTCCCTTGATTATCGAATGCTTGGACTCGAGTTCCGCCGTCTGCATTCACGCCGTAAACTTGATGACTTGCCTCTTTAATCGAAACTAGGTCGACTCCTTTAATATCACTTAAGCCATTGAGCAAGTACATTAATTTAGCTCTATCTACAGGATGCTCCTTTTCTTCTACCAACCACTGCTGCGCCGAATATAGAGAACCGGCTCCGGCTAGTTGAACTGTGACCGAGCTATCTTTGTCGCTAATAACCAACTTGGCGAGATCAGGTATTTGCTGCCTTAATTCTGGGAATATCTTTCTTACTTGGCGTGCAGTTCGCTGGTGAGCGTCGCCCGCGAAAGGGTTTTGCCGTAGCAAAAGCACAACCCAACAGAGCAAAATCGCGATTACAAGACGTTGATTACTCATCTTTTTATACTTTAGACTGCTTCGCTTTACGCGACCTGAACTTGAAGTGAAGCAATGCCGCAGCAAGCATTAGTAACATCGGCGCGAACACGTTTGCAGCAGCAATCAGGCGCTGCTGCAAACTAGCGTACTCGAACGCGTCTTTACTCAACTGCCTGTTTGACTCTTCATCAGTAGTCAACCCACCATGAGTAGTAACATAGTCTTTAGCGAAATCAAATAGAGGACGAAGGCGCCGTCCACGCGAGCGGAGGGTAATGAGGTCGCTGTCATTTGCCAACCAATCAATTAAGTTTGCTGCGAATTCGCGGTTGGCATCAGCGCCAGAGCGTAAAGTCAAATTGTGAAATAAATCACTATCACCGCAGATGATTAGCCTACCTTGGTCGGGGGTGTCTCCGAATTGCCCACTGAAAAGCTCGACCAGTGAGTAACGCTGTGGAGTGGCTGACGCATAAGCCTTAAGTTGCAGGTCGCGTATGTTGGCCGTTGACATAGCTAAGTTTGAATTTGCTGGTAACAACCAAGCCTTCGCGCTTGTGCTCACCAACGCTGTTGATTGCAAGCGAGGATTTAGAGCGCTGCTATCAATCGCATGAGCCCAAAAGAAAGCCACACTTCCTAGGGCGGAAGTTATCTGGTGCTCAGGATTCAGCGAATCGTTCTCAGCCAACACTCCAAAGCCGTAAGGCGCCTGCAGTGGCACCACCTGAGGGCCACTCGAAGTTTCTATCTCTTGCGCCCCAGCCTGAACCTGAATGGAATTACTATCGTAAACCAATTCTTTACTGACTTTGATTCCTAGTTCGGCAAACCACTGCTCAAGCCCAGTGACGACTGCTGTTTGAGCCAAGGACTGACCTTCGACAAATTCGCTGTCATACAGGACTAGCACTGATTTGCCCGCAGCGACAAAATCTTTAATCGCATTTACGTATTCGTCACTAAATTGGTAAGGGCGCGCAACGATTAATGCAGAGATATCGTCGATATCAATTTCTGATTTTTGAGAAGTAGATATATCACGAACCGCGTAGCGCTCACCCAAGGTGTTGCGCAACAATTCATAAACACGGTCATCAGGGATTTGCCGCGGCATGCCGGGAATTGGTGGAGGCAACAACGATTCGTTAGACATAATGCCTATCGTTGGTTTTTCGCCGGCAATAAGAGCTGCGAGACGCACGCTAAATGCAAATTCAAATTCATCTGCTACGACAAAAGGGATAACTTCGCTGCGATCTTGATAACGAAGCTCTAAACCCTGGTAGAGCAAATCAACGCTGAGGCTGCCAATGTCTTCGCCTGTGAGTGGCACTGCGTCAATACCAATGTGCTCGGCATCACGGCTAGCAACCAAATCGGAGGTAGGGTCTACTGTCTCTACCGATATGAAATCCGAACCAAGGCTTTCTATTTCAGCCAACAAGTCTTGCAGTAATAGACGCTGTGGCAACAAATATTCATGGCCTTTAATGTCGCGATTAAAATACAATTTGATTTGCAACCTATCTTCTAGACTAGAAATGAGCCGCACGGTACTAGGAGCCAAACTATATTGCTTTGCCGACGTCAAATCGTAGCGCAAATGAAATGTGTTTAGCAATGTCAGCAGCGTAACCACAAGCACAGTGCTTAACACCAAGCGCAAACGCATCGAGCGTAACACTAACTGCGGATTACTCATAGGAACCTCCGATAAGAAAGGCTAATGTTGTTTGCCAACAGTGCTAACACAATTACTGCCACGTAATAACCAATCGCTTGCATATCTATTACACCCCTAGCCATCGATTTAAAATGTTGTGACATGTCAACTTGCAACATAAATTCAGCGATTGCTTGTGGCACGAAGGCTGCAGATGCAATCAAGTGCACCAAGTTAAGGGCCAACAACACGCAAGCGCCTATCATCCACGCTACGATTTGGTTAGTTGTTATGGATGACAAATAACAACAAATGGCGAGTGCAGCGCCTGCCATAAACAACGTACCAATGTAGGCCGCGATCACTGGCCCCCAATCTAGGTCGCCAAGGGAGTCAACAGTTATAGGGACTAACAGCGAGCAACTTGTAGCAAAAGCAAAAATTGCCCACACTCCTAGGAATTTGCCCACGACTAATTCGGTAACACTAAATGGCAATGTGGATAAACGCTCAAATGTTCCGGAACGTAGCTCTTCTGCCCAGGTGCGCATCGCAATAGCCGGGGCAATCACCGCAATCAAAATCGGCATGTTTGCGAAAAAATGTCGCAAATTTGCTTCGTTATAGCTGAAAAACAAATCGCCGACTAAAAAGAACAGTGCCGCTGCTAGTGCAGGGAATAACGCAACAATTACGTACCCAACTGGGCTTTCAAAATAAGCCATAAATTCTCTGCGAGCAATTATTAAAGATCTCATAATTTACTATTGATTACAGATAGAGCGAAATTGGTGCTCCAAAGAATTTCCTTGCGGATTTAACATCGCAACTTCGATTTGTGACTCGCACGCCGCTTTAGCAAGCTGTGACACGAGTTGCTGGCTACTAACAGTAGAACTAACAACCGCATGACATTGATTAATGTCTGGCAACTCTTCCACATGTTCAACAGATGCTGATACTTTTTGACAAAGTGAAACCAACTTTTGCTTGTTGCAAACGAGTTGCACAGCAACCAGTTGTTCATCTTCAAAATCGCTCATTTGTTTATCAATTACTTTCGATCCGTTGTTCAGCATAACCACACGGCTAGCTACTGCCTCTACTTCGGAGAGGACGTGCGAAGTGATAATCACTGTCTTTTGTTCTCCGAGTTCCGTAATTAATTTGCGCATCTCATAGACTTGCAAAGGGTCAAGGCCGCTAGTTGGCTCATCGAGCAGCAACACTTGCGGATCATTCAACAACGCTTGAGCAAGGCCTACGCGCTGACGGAAGCCCTTGGAGCAGGTTGCCACTTGACGATAGAACACCTCGTGAAGCTGAGTCTTTTCAACTACGCGATCAATTGAATCGTTTAATGCAGAACCACGCAAGTAATGAGCAGCTCCCACAAACTTAAGCGCATCAACCACACGCATTTCAGGGTAAATAGGGTTGTTCTCTGGCAAATATCCTAGTATTTTTTGCACTTCTACACTCTCGGAATAGCAGTCATAAGAACAAATTTTTGCGCTACCCTTATCGGCAGCAATGAAGCCACTGAATATTTTTATAGCTGTGGTTTTACCAGCGCCATTGGGACCCAAAAAACCAAGAATTTCTCCGGACTTAACCTGCAAATCAAGACCACGCAAGGCGTGAACATCGCCATAACTTTTGTGTAGGCCATCTACCTGCACCACAACATTATGATCTGCATTCATGGTTTAGACATCGTCACTAGAGAAGGCATCCAAAAAGTCTTTGTTGCTTTCGTAGCGGCCAAGGCGATCGGCTAGCATTTCCATTGCCTCACGAGGACGCAATCTGCTCAAGACACGACGCAAAATATTTACTTTTTGCAGCGTGTTACGAGACAACAACTTTTCTTCTTTGCGAGTTGCCGTCGATTCGATGCTTACAGCTGGATAAACACGGCGATCTGCCAGGTGTCTATCGAGAGTTAGCTCCATGTTGCCCGTGCCCTTGAACTCTTCAAAAATCACTTGATCCATTTTTGATCCGGTATCGATTAACGCAGTTGCGATTACCGTTAAAGAACTGCCGCTCTCGGTGTTTCGCGCAGCGCCAAAAAAGTGCTTAGGCCTTTGGAAGACTTTGGAATCTAGACCGCCGGACATAGTGCGCGAGTTATTGCCACCAATTGTGTTGTTAAAGGCGCGGGTCATTCTGGTAAGAGAGTCGAGTAGTATTACAACTTCTTTGCCAGACTCAACCAATCGCTCTGCACGGAACTGGACGAGCTCTGAAAGTCGAGCATGATTCTTAGGAGTTTGATCCATGGTTGAAACAAACACTTCACCATTGCTAACGTTTCGCTTCCAGTAAGTCGCCTCTTCTGGACGTTCGTCGACCAATAACACAATCAAATGAACATCGGGATACAAGGCCTCCATGGCTTTGGCAATATCCATCATAATTGTCGTTTTACCAGTACGCGGAGGCGCAACTAAAAGCGCGCGTTGACCACGACCAATTGGACATAGCAAATCAATCACCCGCATAGACAACTGCCCTTCTTGAGGATGAAGCCCTAACTCGTAATGAAAGTCTGGGTCAATCACAGTACGCTTTTTAAAGTTCTTGTTACGTCTATAGTCGCTTGGCTTTTGGCTATCAATCAACTCAACTTTATTCACTCGTGGTGAAGAATGGCCAGCCGAACAAAAACCTGTGCCTTCAACAAGCGAGCCATTCTTTAGTGCCAAGCGACGAACTAGCTCTTTAGGAACCATTGGATCGCTATCTCTAGGCGTCAGGTCTGCGTCTACTTGGCGCAAAAAACCTGTGCCATCTTTACGCAGGTCGAGTATTCCTGAGCATGGTTGAGAGCCTTGCTTTTGCTCTTCGCCGCTTGAACCGTCAGCCGTAGACTTCTTCTTGCCACGTGAATTGCGGCGCGAGCCTGGCTTGGCAGCACGCTGTTTTTGCTTTTCTTCGAGTTGCACCAATGCCTCGTTACGACGACGGCGAGGTCGGTCGCTACGAGATGAATTTGTATCCCCTTCATTGTTATCGCTACCACCAACAGTCTTTATCGGTTCTCCAACAAAAATGTCTTCTGGTGGAGCCGGCAAAGAATTGCGGCGGCGTTTGCGACGTCTACGAGGGGAAGGTTTATTTCCCGGTTCTTCGGTCACGGATTCTCCTGTGTGAAATTGTCTCGAAAAATTGAATCTACAACGAAATTAAGCCTAGTATGAAACCGGCAGCGTTGGACTTTACCACGAGACAATAGACAGTATACACCAATTATCGCCCAAGGTCGACAAATACACCACCATTTGCCTGTGCCAAATTACTCAAAAACCCATTGCTAAAATTGCCAATTGACAACGTGTGAATGACGACTTTACGGAATCTATTGATGTCGGCAATCGCTATTTCAATGTCTCTAGTGTCAATTAACAGCCCGGCAGTCGGCTTGCCATCAGACAAGAAAAACATGGTGTCAGCGGCTAATTCACTGTCATCTAGCACTCCACCGGTCACCACCGCGCGCTTCCTAGGGTCGATATGGACACCGAGCCCAGCCATGAGGCCGCCATAGGAATTGGTGCGCCCTTGCTCTCCTTTTCCAAATTTGTCACTCAAAGGCTTCAACTTTTTCACCCAAGAAATTGCGCTCTTTTTATTTAAGCTGTTTGCCTTAACCGGCTTCTCGCGCCAAGAATATACATTAGAAGCGTAAGAATGGACGGTGAAAATGACGTCGTCACCAAGTGCATCTATGGAACGGGCGAGCTCTTCGCGCACGATGTCGAGCTTGGTAAATTTCGTGAAGCCGCGTTCGCGAAAATCATCTTTAGAAATTACTTCTTCGGCCATCGACCCCGACACATCAATAACAAAAACAATCTGTCGGCTTAAAGTATCTATGCCCATGAACGATGCTTCGGTTTTGCTCTTTCCAGGATGGTACTCTGCATTTGCCGCAGCGCGGGCTGCCCGAGTCTTTTGGATTTGTGCCAAACTAGGTAACTGATAATTAGCTTTAGCCCTTCCCCACCAATCTGCCCATAATTGCGGGTTGTCATTAAATTGGTTATCTGTAACAGCAACCAATGTTGGCCATACCTCTTCGGCGATTCTTCCAGTAGCAGTATCAAGCAGCTTAATCAGAGGCCCGATTGCTTCTTTCGACCTCACCTTGCGCAACGCAACACACGCAGCAACATTAACCGCAGAGAGTGGATCGTCAAGCGCAGCAATAAGTGGCGGCGCAGCGACGTCTTCGTGATCTAAGCCCATATCTTCAAGAGCTTGGACGGCGGCGGCTCGGATAATACCATTTTCGTCATTGGCCAAGATTAAAGCAATTACATCTATCGCTAGATAGTTTTTAAGATTGCCACATAAGTTCACCGCCCAAAGTCGGCACTCTTCGCTGTCGCTTTCCAAGTTGAGGACGCCTGCCTCAGCGAAATCTCGCCAACGCATATCGCTAGCAGCATGCAGCAGTTGAGCAATTCGTGCTTCTTTCTTCCCGTCTTCAATCACTTCTAAAAATGGCAGGCGATTGAGATGGTCTTTAAACCCTGACAGAACAATGCGCGCAGCGCGGGCTGCGTCGGCCTGTTTGTCTTCTAAGACAGGTAGCAGCACTTCAGCGATTGATATCGATTCTTCTCCCTCTAGAGAATAAATTAACTCAACCCGCATTGAAGGGTCTTTCTCTTTACGAAAGAACTTTTTGAAGTCTTTCGCCATTTCGTCAGCCTGAAATAAAAAGGTTGAGCTAAACAGTAATGCAGAAGCGAGCATGACTTACTAGGATAGCGTATTCATGAAGCTCTCGCTCAGCTCACATCTACTTGTTTACTCCGACTTGCACGCCCCGAGCCTGCAAGCGCTTGCCAATTCGGGCATACCAGAACTTGAATTATGGCTCGCCGAACCGCACGTGCCATGGCGAGATCCTGAAAAATTGTCCGTATTCAAAAAACAGCTCGATGATTTCGGTATCACCGTGCCAAGCGTGCACTTGCCCTTCTACCCATCAGTACCATGCTTACTTAACAACAATACGCGCTGGTCGGTCATTGACGCAGACGCCTCACAGCGTCAAACAGCAATTGAAGGTGCTGCTCAAGGCTTAGCGGCCGCCGCAAGCCTTGGAGCCAAATGTGCTGTGCTGCATCTTGGCTGGCAAAAAGACAACTGGTCAAACTCAAGCCACGGATGGGCGCGCGAAGCTGTCGTAGAACTAATGTCTGTCGCAAAAAAAGTTGGCGTGCGCTTATTGCTCGAAAATATCATCTCAGATGGCACCCGCGTTGAAAAGTTGCTCGAGTTGCTTGACGAGATTGACCCAACACACGAAGTAGGAATTTGTTTAGATTTGGGTCACGCAAACATCGAAGGTGATGTTGCCGAAGAATTGCTATTAGCCTTACCTCGCCTTGATCACATTCATGTGCATGACAATGACGGCCGCACTGATTCGCACCTTTGCCCAGGAGCTGGCTCGATTGCGTGGCCACAAGTTGTTGAGCTATTGCGCAGCAATGGTTTTACCGGTCACGCCGCACTAGAATTGCGTGACTACTCACGTGGCGAACATTCAGCGCCACAAATAATTACCACCCACCTCGACAACATGTCTGGCTTCCTTGACCAATGGTACAACAAATAGCTTCACGACTTATAAGCGGCGGTTACGAGCTGAAAGAACTAAGCCCTGAAGCAAGTCCGCGGCGCTATTTTCGTATTAGTGGCAAAGAGCAGCTATTGGTGACAAGCGAACAAGCTCCGGCTGTCGAGTGTCAACAACTGCTCACTGAGTGCGGCATTATCACCCCGCAGTACTTAGATGCTGTTGATGGCGGTTATCTGGTCGAAGACATAGGAGATGAACATTTAGCGCATGCCCCGAGCATCGACAATTACCAAATGTTAATTGATGATTGGTTCAAGTTTAGCAAGATTACATTAGCGGCAAGCCATCCGAACAGCTCTTTGGTTCTTGATGCCAAATTGTTCAACCGCGAATTAAAACAATTCGTCGATAGCTTCTTAATAGAACACCAACGATTGACGCTCGCCGACAATGATTTGGCTGCCATCAACGACTTATGCCACCAACTCGCCGAGGATGCTTGCGCTGGCCCGCAGTGTTTGCAGCACCGTGACTTTCATTGTCGCAACATCATGTTGAATGCAAGCTATCAGCGCCCGGTCTGGATTGATTTTCAAGACATGCGCCCAGGCCCTATTTTTTACGACTTAGCTTCTTTGCACACCGACGCTTATATCGACTTAGATGACAATATTTTCATCTTAATAGCAGAAGCCGCTGTCAAGCTTGGTGCAAAGCATGGCATGCATACAGAAGATGTGCATCCACAATTTCTGCTAACAGCATTGCAGCGGGTCTTGAAGGCGCTCGGCACTTTTGGCTCACTAATAAACGGCGGACGTGATGATTATCGCGGTGCTGCATCTAGGGCAACTATTTGCGCGATTGCCCTTTTAGACCAGTTGCCCGACTACTATGATTTACGCAAGTATCTAGGTTAATGACTACTGCCCTACTTCTTGCTGCTGGAAAAGCCACGCGTCTCGGCGACATCAGAAATGATTACGCTAAGGCGAATGTGCCTGTTGGCGATACAACTCCGTTGCGCTTTGCATTTGAGGCACTACGCGAAGCGGGATACCAGCGAGTGTGGGTCAATATGCATTACAAGGCCGAACAAGTTAGCGAGCAAGCCTTGCGCTATGCTGGTGACCTAGAAATAAACTTTTTACGTGAAGGAAAATTGTTAGGCACCGGTGGCACTCTATTAGAAGTGACACAACGAGACTTTAAACCGCCACAGTTATTGCTTAATGCAAAAATGTTTGGTGATTTTAATTTGCGAACTATGCGTGATGCCGCTGCTGGTAGTTTAATGCTGCACCCTAAAAGCGACACTGCAGAATTTGGCGGCCTGTATTACTCACCGAACATGGACATCCAAGGCTTAGCCACTAAAAGCGCCGAACTTGATTTGCAACAGCGATGCGCTGTGTTCACCGGAATCTGCAATCCGCATCAACTCTGGATCGACAAGTTACAGCAAGCACGCAAGAAAACGCCTAACGATTTACTGTGCTTAATTCGACATGGCTTAATGCCAGCTTTGCAGCAAGACCCTAGACATGCCACGGCTGTTTTACATCGCGGCGATTGGTGTGAGGTCAGTACCGCCGACCGTATTCAGGAAGCAGGCAACTGGCTAGCTAATAAAAACTAGTCACGTAAGCTAGCAGCTGCGTTGCGTAATATTCGCTTAGCACCGACACGCTCGGTAAGGCCTCGTGAATCAAAATACTCGAGTAGCGGCATTAGATATTTACGTGAGGTGTTATATTTATCACGCAAGGCAGGGATATCCATGCCCTCTCCTTGAAGTTGAGAGACAACATCTGTGGCCAACTCAGCGACCACCTTGCTTGAAAACAGCATGTTGTCTTGAGGTGTGATGCAAAGCTCGCTATCCAATAGGTATTCGCGCATTGCAGCTTCTTGGAACGGAGCGGCCTCGTTTGCCGCCCAGAAATCAATCCATGCTGGAGGTTGAAGCTTACATTCAGCCAACAATTCTTCGAGGTGTTGCGCAGCTGCAAAAAATTGCGGGTCAACTTCGATATTTTGCAATGTCCAGTTTTCACCCTTCGTCGCCTTGAGCCCTATCTGTTCTAACATTTCTGCGCTAAACGATGCAACTACTGGCCAGGATTTTTTTCCTACACGCTGACGAAGTAATGATATCGGGATACGCAGGCGGTTAGGGTTTCTAGAAGAAAAATGATTTACTGTGGACTTCAGTTCGTCAAGGATGGACTGTGCTTCGCCAACTGCAACAAAGGATTCTCCTGAAGTTTGGCGAAGGTCGTTAGACTCAACCAGCTGTTGCAGTAGCTGGCGCATAGCAGTAGGTGCATAACTCAACTGACGGCATAACTGCTCAACGGTTTGCGCTTGCCCAGTATTCTTGTTAAGCACATGCAACACCAACTTGTCTGCGTCATCAAGGTGAAGAATTTGTTGTAGCCACCATTGCGTCTCATCAATATCACGAGAGCGTAACTTATACTCACCGAAACCCAGAAAACGCATGCTGCCAAAATTAGCCGCCGGAGACGGTCGGCGCAACAAGCACCGCTGACCATGCATTAAAAACACCTCGTCGTCAGTGACGATATCGGCGAGAGTTATTCCCGCGTGTTGCCCAGGGTAGCAATACAGTTTGCCGTGGATGGCTGCTGTGCCAGCCATAACATGAACCTCACTACCCGCTTTAGGGCACTCAACTTTCGCACTAAAATCGATAGCCACGCGCAAGAGCTTACCTCTATTGGCAATCGCTGGTTCAACAATTACACTGCCTGGCTGGCACTGCTGCTTGGTTAAGTCAGGTAGGTTTAACGCTGTGCGCAACCCTGGCACAGCAAGCTCTGATTCGCTGCCATGAACATGAATGCGGCGCACCCTAGACTGTTCGGAATCTGGCATAAGTGCAACCGTGTCGCCTACTGCCAAAGTTCCGCTTGCGCAAACGCCCGTGGCGACTGTGCCGGCTCCTTCAACCGCGAAAGAACGCTGCACATGTAAAGCGAAACCTAAATTGGTACTTGGGCGCTGCGACACCCGTCGCGCAAGCTCGACCACATTATCACGCAATTCATCAAGGCCTTGGCCACTGTGAGAACTAACCACTAAGGACGGACAGTCTTGCCACACTGTACCAGAGACCAACTCTTCTACTTCGAGCTGGACTAACTCGATAGTTTCAGCATCAGCTAAGTCACATTTTGAAAACACTATTAACCCCGGCTCAACACCAAGCATAGTTAATACCTCAAAATGTTCACGTGTTTGCTGCATGATTCCATCGTTACACGCCACCACTAGCATTGCGGCGCTCATACCAGTGGCACCGGCCACCATTTTGCGCACTAGCTTTTCGTGTCCAGGAACGTCAATAAACCCGATCTCAGTGCCATCCGCAAGCTGCATTTCGCCATAGCCCAAACTAATCGTCATGCCGCGCGCCTTTTCTTCTTGATGGCGATCAGGATGCTCGCCACACAAGGCGGCGATTAGCGCAGACTTCCCGTGGTCAATATGACCAGCTGTGCCAAGAACGACAGGGATTGGTTGATGATGAGACATTACAATGACAGCATGAGTCAACAGCAACCGCCAGTGAACACGCTAGGCCGTAGTTTAACCAAGCGCTATAACCGGCGCCTACGGCGAGTGATGCTTGACTTGGGGTTGAGCTGCCCTAACCGCGACGGCGCAACTGGGTACGGCGGCTGTATTTATTGTGATTTATCTGGCAGCGGAACTGGTGCGTCTAAACAACAAGATATTCAGCAGCAATGGCAAGAGGGTTTGACGCGTGCGCGACGCACAAATCCACAAGCGCCATCAGCAATTATTTATTTCCAATCTTACTCGAACACCTATCCTGACCTCATAGGTTTAGAATCGGCTCTCGAACAGATTCACGGTTGGGCAGACGACGCTCCTATTGTAACCGTGGGCACTAGACCAGACTGTTTTAGCGAAGAAGCGGCACTGTTGCTTGCCAGACAACTCAAATACTTCGAAGAAGTATGGATCGAATTCGGCCTTGAAACTGCAGACGATGACGTACAGAAAAGAATAGGACGCCACGACACTTTGCAGAACTTTCATACTGCCTGTGAATTAGCACACAAACACGGTTTAAAGATTGTCGCTCACTGTATAGCTGGGCTCCCTGAAGAAAAGGAAGACGGCCTACTCAGGCAAGTGCAAGAAATTAACAAGGCCAACTGCCACGGCATTAAATTTCATCAACTCATGGTGCTACGCAAAACAATTTTAGCCAAGCAGTGGATGAACGGAGAAATAGAGTTACTCGATGACAAGCAGTACATCCAAAAGGTTGCTGATGCACTCGAGATACTTCAGCCAGAAATTATTGTGCATCGTTTAGTTGCTGAAGCACAAGAAAGTGAATACTTGGCGCCAAAACCATGGCCTGGACGCCAAAGTGTGCATTCCCGTATCGAACTAGAAATGCAATTACGCGGCAGCGTTCAGGGCTGCAAAAGTAAAACACCTTAGACGAATCTAAGGTGTTTTGTATGGTGAGGGCACTAGGACTTGAACCTAGGACTTATTGGTTAAAAGCCAACTACTCTACCAACTGAGTTATGCCCCCGTCTTGATTTAGTTATCAAGGATTTCCGATGACTTCTCTTTTAGCAGTTGTTCGAGTCGAGTTTCGTGCTTTTTAAGGAGGTCTTGGATATCTGACTTGGCGGATTTTACATCATCTTCTGTCAAATGGACATCACTGTCTTTATCTTTTTCTGCAGCTTCGACATCTTTGATAAAGTCGCGACGAATGTTGCGCATCGCCACCTTGGCATCTTCGGACATGGTCTTCAAGCGCGAGACCATCTTGTTACGCTGGTCTTCTGAAAGGTGAGGGACGGTAACGCGCACACCACCTCCATCAGCTACCGCACTCAAGCCCAAATCAGCTGCGGTGATAGCCTTTTCAATTGCAGGAGCCGTCGAAGGGTCAAAGGGCTTAACGAACAAGGTGCGTGCTTCAAGAATAGAGATGTTGCCTACCTGAGACAGCGGAGTTGGTGAGCCGTAGTAATCAACACGAATGTTTTCAATAAGGCCGGCGTTAGCACGACCAGTACGAATGCCGCGGACATCATGAGCAAATAAATCGACTGACTTATCCATGCGCTCTATGGCGTCACTCAAAAAAGTTTGGTAGTTGGTAGCCATGATTTAATTATGAATTAGAGTACCGATTTTATCGCCGGTTGCAGCTTTCACCAATCCTTGCTCAGCGGACATGTCGAACACAGTAATCGGAAGGTTATGCTCGCGGCACAACGTGAACGCTGTTTGATCCATTACTTGCAATTTATTATCAATCACTTCGTCAAAGCTAAGGCTATCGTAGCGCACAGCATCATCGAATTTATTAGGATCTTTATCGTACACGCCATCAACCATTGTGGCCTTCAACAGTATCGAGCAATCTAATTCAATTGCACGTTGTGCTGAAGCTGTATCGGTGGTGAAATATGGACTGCCTAAGCCACCAACTAAAACCACAACGCGCCCCTTCTCGAGGTGGCGCAGGGCTCTGCGGCGGATGAACGGCTCACACACTTTGTGGACATCAATGGCAGACATCACTCGTGTAGACACGTTGTGAGCTTCAAGAGCGTCGCTCAAAGACAAACCGTTGATTACGGTTGCCAGCATTCCCATGTAATCGGCAGTAGCCCGGGCAATGCCAAGTGAATCAGACTGCTTGCCGCGAAGAATATTTCCTCCGCCAATAACGCAAGCGACTTGAATTCCCTTCGATGTAAGGTGACGCAACTGATCAGCCAATATCTGAACGCGTTCGGTATCAAGACCTGTTTCTCCTTCGCGGGAAAAACCTTCACCACTTACCTTCAAAAGCAGGCGCCGCGGTGAGTCTGGTGTTGAGTTCAAGCTATAGAGTGTAAGCGCTACGCTAGTTCGAAGCGAACAAAATCTTCGAGCTTCATGTTTTCGCCCAATTTACCCGACGCAGCCTTAATAACCTCGCCAACAGTTTGGTCGGGATCGAGGAAGAATTCCTGCTCAAGCAATGCACGCTCAGACACAAATTTCTCAATACGACCCGCAACTATCTTCTCTTTAATATCGTCTGGCTTGTTTGCCATATCGTCGCTGCCGAGCAAAACGCTACGCTCGGATTCAATTGCATCAGCAGGAATATCTTCAATTGAAACGCCCATTGGCACCGGATCAGCAGTTGCGATGTGCATGCAAATGTCGTTACACAACTTGGCGAAATCGTCGCCGCGAGAAACAAAATCGGTCTCGCAAACCAACCTAATCATTGCCCCAACTTTGAAGTTGTGATGAATATACGAGTGAACGCGGCCTTCGCTAGTTTCGCGGCCAACTTTTTTACCAGCAGCAGCGATACCTTTTTGACGAAGGATTTCGATTGCCTTTTCTTCGTTGCCCTCGGCCTCAGTTAAAGCACTTTTGCAATCCATCATGCCGGCACCAGTTTTGCCTCTCAAAGAAGCAACCTCTTTTGCAGTGATTGTCATAGGTCTAATTCTCTGAATTTTCTACAGGGGTCACGTCAACAACCGGTGCATCGTCGGCTGGAGGTGCATCGTCGGCAAGAGTCGCATCAATTGACTTAATTTCAACCTGCTGGTTTGCAGCAGCCAAGTCTTGACGAGAAGGACGACGGCGTCCGCCTTTTCCAGCGCGCGGACGAGGCACAGGTGCACCTTTTCCAACAGGCTGTGCTTCGTTGCCAGCATCTTGTGGATTTGCAACACCTTTCTCGGCGCGGATTTCTTTGCCAGCATTGATGCCGTCAGCAAGGTGAGCCATTATCATTGCCACTGAACGAATTGCATCGTCATTAGCTGGAATAACTAAATCACAAACATCAGGGTCACCGTCTGTATCAATAATGCCGATAACAGGCACGCCCATCTTCTTGGCTTCGGCAACAGCTTTCATTTCGGTCTTCGGGTCGATGACGACCATAGCACCAGGAATACGATTCATGGAACGGATACCGTTGAGGTTACGGTAAACCTTGCGCTTCTCACGCATAAAACGAGCTGCCTCTTTCTTCGTAAGAGAGTCAAGGTGGCCATCTGCTTCTTGCGACTCTAATTCTTCAAGGTAAGCGATACGTGAACCGATTACTTCGTAGTTGGTTAGAGTGCCGCCAATCCAGCGATCTTCAACGAAAGGCATACCAGTAACAACATTAACTTTTGCCAATTCGCCTGACAGCTGCAACTTAGTGCCTACTAAAAGTACATCATTACCTTCAGCAACAATTTGCTTTAAGAAGTGCTTAGAGCGTAGCAGGCCGCGTATGGTCTGCTTAAGGTCAATGATATGGATGCGATTGCGTGACTCGAGGATATAAGGAGCCATCTTCGGGTTCCAACGCCCGACGCGACAACCGATGTGAGCACCGGCGTCAATTAAAGCCTGGACAGAGAGGTCAGACATGTAGTGTTTGTTTTCTATTAAGTATTAGGCGAATTGCCTGAAACGAATACTATTGCAGCAGTCGTTGAGATTGGGCCGCATATTTTACAGAAACGTCGCTACTAGTCAACGCTAAGTACAGATAAATACACATTTACAAAAGCAAAATCCTATTAAAGTGGTATTATTTAGGCAGACAAACGCAATGCCAAACAATCTACAGCCGTTTCCGGAACAGCGAAACGTTCTGGCTATTTTAAACCATCGAGGCGAAAATCTCGGCGATTTACCTGATTGGTTGCGTGGTCAGGGCTGGGAGGTACGTGTTTCAACCGGATTGTCAGAGTCTAAGTCGTTATTGGCAAAAGAGATAGGTGCCACAATCATCTTGCCGCTAACCCTAAAACGAGACGGCATTGAATGGAAAAGTTTATTGCCACTCTTGAGCCCGCAGCAAGATATTCCTTGGTTAGTGATTCCGTGGGATGACTCGCTAGCAAGTAGTGTGTCCACCCTCCTGAGGGGCTCATTGGCGGTTGCTGATTGGGTAATGCCCTCGGCAAATAACTCCGAAATCGATTCTAGGCTAGATAATCTACTGCGATTTGAAAACATGTGCGCCACCAACCGCCAGCACACAAATGAGCTAGAAAGCCTGCTTGTTACCGATCATAAGACCGGATTGTTCAATGATCGCCACTTCCGCCAACGCCTGCGCGAAGAATTCGAGCGGAGCACCAGGCATGGCAGCCCATTGGCGCTGATGCTTCTTGACCTTGATGATTTCAAAAACATCAACGACAATAACTCTTACGAGTTTGGCGACATTGCGCTAAAGACCGTGGCAAATGTGTTGCGCGACAGCGTGCGCAACATTGATATCCCCGCACGAATTGGCGGTGACGAGTTTGCGTTAATCTTGCCAACTACCACCATCGAAGAGGCGCTGATGGTGGCGAAGCGTTTTCAAGACTCACTACGCAAAAACCCCGCAGTAGATGATTTAGATATAGCTAAGTTGCGGGCATCTATTGGTATCGCAACCACCAACAAATTTGGAGGGCGAGATTCGCGTCAGTTATTCTTGCAGGCCAATGAAGCATTAAAAGTATCGAAACAATATGGCAAAAACCGTATTGCCTTTTACGATCCAAGCACTCGCCAGGTCATCTGCCACAATGCGGGCAATAAGGTCAAATAAATATCGGCTGACACCAATTCGCATGCGCGCCAGCAGCTGAATCAAACAAGGCGTCGCTTCGCAGTTCGACGTTATCGCCTGCCTGCAAATTAACTCGCAATAATTCAGCAGGGCGACCGATTTTCATGACCTTTGTTTCAACGCGCTTTTTACCGTTAACATATACTGCCATACGCACTGGAGATGGCTCGGCGAACGCGGCAACCTCATCATCAATTCCGCCCCAAATAGCCAATAGGCCATCATTATTGCACTTTAACTCGATAACCCCCTTCGGCAATTGAGGCCATCCTTGCACAAAATATATGCCGGATATTCGCATGTCACGCCCTTCGATACTGAAATTAGTTGGCGAAACAGTTTGCTCAATACCTAGAAATGAAATGCGAGAAATTTTTACTACGCTGTCTAGTTTAAAGCTAAGCGACTCTTGCGAAACCACCGAAACAATTATCTCACTTTCACTGCACGATGAAATTTTAGCTGCAAGAACTGAGCCGTCTTTAAAATACACAAATGTCGGTGCAAGTTTTAGTTGGTGAGTTTCATTTACGAAAAGTAAACTAGAGACTCGGTCAAGGGGGATGTCAACAACTGCCCCACCAGTTTCAAAGGCAACCTTCCCTTCATTTATTCCGGCAAAAAAACCTTCGATCGAGTCTGCAACACCATGCTCGCCAAGCATGGATAAACGATCGACCTCGGTAATAGGTTGATGAAAGTCTGCGGGACCAATTGCTCTGACGAACCGCAAATCGACACTCAGTAACTGCCCATTACTACAGCGCCATTGAATTGTGTCACCATCACTGGCGATAGGATTTCCTGCAAGACGCGATTGTTGTTGCAGGTAAAGGAATAATAAATTTTGCTCAAGCCCTACTGGCTTAGTTTGAGGTTCAAAAGTAATTTGCAGGAAGTCTCCGTGAGCACCAGGTGCACTCGGCAATCCACCTTTCCACTCTAGGTCTACAAGATCTAGCGATGATGAGCTGATAGATCCATCGTATCTCACCTGCAATTGCGGTGAAGGTGTAGTGGATGCGCTGTGATTTTGTGCCAAAATCAACAG
>Ga0257121_1000587_pt1 | contig 30500 bp, 26 predicted proteins | sample SI106_100metaG_FD_190180 | JGI IMG/M metagenome (GOLD analysis project Ga0257121, IMG submission 190180) | Marine microbial communities from Saanich Inlet, British Columbia, Canada - SI106_100 | ecosystem: Environmental > Aquatic > Marine > Inlet | place: Canada: British Columbia | collected...
GGGGTTGGGGGTAGGTGTAGGGGGTTGGGGAACGGTATTGCACCTTGATATGTTCGTAAAAAGAAATCGCCTGCACACTATGTGAACTCGTAAGAGTTGCTAGTACAACTGCGATCACAAAAAACTTTTTCATAGGGGCAAACGCTATCATGAATGTTCTTCACACTGCAAGCATTAGAGCTCTTGCATACTGTTCACACGAGCAGCGCGGTCTTTAATAATTGGTGTCTCCTCTTCTGATTCTTCTGTATACGGTGGCCACACTTTTAGCTGCATCTTCTTGAGCCACGCACAGAGACGAGGGAACCGTTTATACTCTGGGTCTCTTGGTTCGTTAATTCCGTGCTCTAACCACACGTACAGCACTGGAACTATTACCAGTGTAAAGATTGTTGCGATGACGATACCGATTGCTATCACAATTGCGAGGTCGCGGAATGTTTCTCCAGTAAAGATCAGTGGAATAACACCGAGAGCAGTCGTGAGTGTTGTCATAATGACTGGCTGCAGACGCTGCTTACATCCTGTCTCTACTGCATCTGGAACATCATCTGTAAATGCACGGTTCTGGTTGATCTTATCAATAAGCACAATCGCGTCGTTTACGACGATTCCTAGCAGCGCAACCATTCCAATCATTCCAGGAAATGAGAGTGGTAGTCTGAGAATTGCAAGCCCGTATAGTACCCCCATCACTGCAAGAGGCATTGTACTAAGCACGATGAATACCTGACGGAATGATTTAAACTGATAGACAAGGATGACGAAGATGAGCAACATCGCAACAATAGATGCACGTGCTAGACTCGCCATAGATTCTGCAGTGTCTTCGTTCTCTCCTCCAAACTGGATCTGTACTCCTTCTGGAATATCGATTGTCTCGAGCCGCTTGTTAAACTTTTGCAGTACATCTGATAGAACGTACCCTTCTTCGACACTTCCACTAACATTGACGACACGGTTAGAATTGTAATGACGGATTGTTGTCACAGCAGACATAAGCTCTACATCGATAAACTCTGACAGGAGAACCTGCTCCCCAGACTTCGTTGGGATCTGCATACTGAGAATCTGTGTAATATCTTCTGGGTTACTTCGACAGATAGTCACTGCATCTCTGGTCTCGAGAAGCTGTGTGAGTGGGTCCTGCAAGCACAGACGGTCTCGGTAATCGATACGGATGACGATGTCTTCCTCTTCCCCTGAGCGTCTGATTTCAGAAGTGTTATCACCAAATACTGACGTTCGCATGATGGAACCAAGATCTTGCGCGGTCATTCCAAAGAATTCCAAGCGATCACGCTTCGGTGTGAGATGATACTCTCCTGGGGAGAGCTCTAGGTTGTCTGTGACGTCTGATGTTCCTTCTACCTTTTTGAGTTCAGCCTTAGCCACAGCCGCAAACTCTTGCACGGTACGCATGTCATCACCGATAAGACGCATCTCTATATCTGCACCGCTTGGCGGTCCTCCCGAGAGCTCTTCTACGAGCACTTCTGCCTCTGTAATGACGCGGAGTTCTTTTCGAAGATCACGCGCAATGTCGTAACTCTTCTTTTTACGTTCTGCTGGGTCTGTAAGAGTTACGGTAATACTTGCTTTATGCGAAGCACTAACAGCACCTCCTCCGAAGCCATCGTTAAACCCTCCACCTCCGACAACGGTCACAAAGCGGATAAGCTCTGGCGTGTCTTCGACTATCTTTTCAACATCTTTTGTAATCTCTTTTGTGCGGTCGAGGACTGTTCCTTCAGGGGCCGCGATGTTTACGAAGAAGAGGTTAATGTCTTGTGACGCAAAGAGATTAAACTTCACAATACCAAGTGCAAAAAGTGCACCAGACAAGAAGAATGCAATAACCATAGACCACAACCAACGCCTTCGTTCTTTCTTTGAGTGAAGAATACGTTTGATATTTCGGCCATACCACTGGGCAAGTTGGTCAAACTGATTGGCGAGAATTGGTTTTTTCTGTTCCCCCTTTGAACGTTTTAAAATCCATATAGCTACCGGTGGCATGAGCATCAACGCTGTAAAGAGTGATGCAATAAGTGTTAAGTTTACGGTGATTGGAATGTGCTTTACGTACTCTCCCATAATCCCCGTCATCAAACCGAGAGGTAGGAATGCAGCAATGGTTGTCATTGTTCCAGATACAAGTGGCGCTTTAAATGATGCAACTGAAGCAAGGGCTGCTTCCTCTGGGTCCATGCTGTGCAAATTCGCGTTCTCGTGAATACCCTCGATAATCACAATGGATGTGTCGATCACGACACCGAGCGAGAGGATAAGTGCAAAGAATGTCAGGAAGTTGAATGTTTCACCGACACCTACAAGCCCCATTGCAGTAATAAGATACAAAATTGGGATTGCAGAAGCGGCTGCTGCTGCTTCGCGGATACCAAGTGCAAGATAGAGCGTGATTGCGATAATGAGGATTGTCTGCCACGCACTACGAAGAAGTACTGCAATGTCTTGTGAGATACGGTCCGACTCGTCATCAGTAACAATGACCTGCATTCCGGGCGGAAGGGTTTTTGCAAATTCCTCTACCGCAATCTTTGCATTGTCTGTCATGCGAACAAGGTCCTCTCCTGTCTTTTTATGAACACCAAGAGACACAGCATTTTGATATTGATTAGACTCTGCTGTGTAGAGTGTTGTGTGCGTTGTTTGTTCTGCGAATGCGTACCGTACCTCTGCGATATCTTGCAGATATACCGGCTGACCATTTCGCGATGCGATCGCCAAAGACTGCAGTTCTTCTGGGCTTCTTAGCTCTGCCTTTAGAGACGCTTGGTAATAGAAGTCGTCTGTCAGAATGCTTCCAACAGGAAAGTCGATATGGTTACTAGACACTGCACGACTGACATCTGTAATAGAGAGGCCGAATCCCTCGAGCTTTTGAAGGCTCACGAGTACCTGCATTTCTCTTTGCGGAAGCCCGCTGACATTTACTTCGTTTACTCCTTTGATTCCTTCGATGATATCTTCGAGCTTATCTGCCTGCTTTTTAAACTCTTCAAGCGGCTCGGAACCGATCATTGTAAATGTAATGATAGCTCTGTCATCTGCACGAACTTCTGTAACAATTGGGTCTTCTGCTTGCTCTGGAAGCTTTGAACGGTTGGCATCGACAACGTCACGGAGTTCACGGATAGACTCGTCGATGTCTGCACTTGCTTCAAACTCTACCGTGATAGAAGACATTCCTTCTGTAGACGTTGATGTTAATGTCTTTAGGTTTTCGAGGTTCTTGAGAATGTCTTCGAGCTCGTCTGTGACAAGTTTTTCAACGTCTCCTGGAGATGCACCTGGGTACGGAACAGATACAATACCAATTGGAATCTTCACCTCTGGACTAGACTCAACAGGCAAGAGGCTTAGTGCATATCCTCCTCCAATCACACATGCGAGAAGTGTAATAATAGACAGGTGTCCATTACGCACAAAGAATGATAGCGACGATTGACGCATATTTTCAGCCTTTTGTATCAGTGCTTGTCTTTCCATGGATTACGGCAAAAGAAGTACATGCTGTCCGTCGATACTCAGTGCTCTTCCTCCTTCGATAATCACGTGATCGCCCTTCGCAATACCGTCGACTATTTCAATATACCTTCCGGAGAGTGCTCCGATAGTAACCGCTCTTTTTTTAGCAATATATATGTCTTCAGAAGATGCATTTTCGAGCTCTTCTGTCTCTTTTGTTACAACCCATACAAATGTTTCTGCTGCACTGACGTGCACAGAAGTAACCGGAAGGAATATACGGTCGTCATCCTGCTGCTTTACCGTACGGAGTGAGAACTGTAGCTCTACAAAAGAACCAACTTGTAATGAGTCTCCACCAATACGAAGCTCTACTTTGAACTTCTTCGATGCAGGATCTGCACTAGGGGAAACAGATGCAACGCGTGCCTTGTACTCTCCATCTACCATTACTTCATCGCCTGGGGTGATCTGACGAACCTCTTCTGCAGAAACGTAGGTGATAATCTTTAACCACTCCGCGTTCTCCATTGTCAGGATGAGATCGCCTGGCTGCACCTCACGACCTATGCGCAATGGGATGTCTGTTACCACTCCATCGAATGGAGCAATAATGCTTAATTCATTTTGATTGATACGTGCAAGGTCAAGCTCTCCACGTGCTGTTGTAATGTTACTGAAAGCCGAAATCTCGCTCGACTTTGCAGATGCAATAGCGCTTTCAAGTGAGTTCTTTGCACGCTCAATATCGAGCTCTGCCTTCTTTTGCGATGCTTCGATCTGCGCCATTGAAGTAGCGTATGCAGCCTCTGCATCGATGATCACCTGAGACCGCCCACCCGTACTCTGCATCGCAGCATCGAGTGATGCTTTTGCAGTATTTAATTCTGAAATGACCGTGCGAACGTTTGTGATCTTTGTATTGATATCAGTGATATCGGTATTAAGATCTGTAACGGTATAGACCGTGCTCGTCACACTATTGTGCAGTGTTGTCAGAGACATCGAGAGGGTAATCTCTGTTTGCTCTAGTAGCCCTAGTGAATCTTTGTAGGTTGGACGAATAGACCGGTAAGCATTGTATGCGTCTATCATTGCGTCACTTACTTTGAGCTTCTGAGTTGGGTCCCTCACTCCGATGTGTGTTTCTTTTTCGTATGTAAGCCCAACCTGCTCTGGGGAGAACTCGAGTATTTCGTCTGCACGAGTAAGAGCACTGTGCACTGTTGTGACAGTTTTTCGAATTGCAGCGTCAAGAGCTGCATCTGCAGATGCTTCGGACAGTCCGAAATTCAATGTTGTAGACTTTAAAGTTTCCTCTGTCTGAACCGTCTTTGCTGCATTCTCTTTTGTCAGCTTTTCTTGGTTTATCTGTGCTGACTTCAGTGCAATTTTTGCATCATCTACATTTTGCTGCGTTTGAATGCGAGTCTGCTGTAGGTTCTGGCCAGTTGTCACATAGAAAGCATTTGCAGTTGTGAACTTCTGTTCAACCTCGAAGGCACGAAGTGTGACGAGGACATCACCTTCTTTTACGATGTCTCCGATGTTTGCCTTGATCTCTTTTACGGTTGCCTTGAAATCTGTTCCGAAGTTTGCAGACTTCTCTGCTTCCACTTCTCCTGTTGCGGACATATTTCTCTGTAGTCCAGATGCGATAGAAAGAACCTCCACCTTTGGAAGCGTTGCCTCTATAACTTCTTGTTCAGGTGCCGAAGAGCATCCGCGTAATACGAGAAGTATAACGACTACTCCTGCTGCAATGATTAAAGAGATAATACGCATGAATTAGAGTAGTAAAATACAATATTTGGTAATTTAAGTCAATATACTATTACAACTGGATTGTGATCGTTTTCGGCAAAAAAAACAAGCCCCAGAAGGGCTTGATTTAGGATTCAAGTTTGTACCTTACTTTCCTTAGAAACAGTGGTAATTTATAGGTTCTGCTCTGTAAGGCAGCCTCTGGTATACAAAATTCATACAGTACGTATCTGGACTCAAATGATGTGCACGAACTGGATCTTGGTATCCACGCCACTGAGCGTAACTTCCTTCAGTGTAATTTGATACTCCTCCTTTACGGAAGAATGGGTGCAATACGCTTCTTTCAGCGTAAATTGGGTGGTAATAGGCTGGGTTATTGAACTGGTATCCACGGCTGCTTCGGCGCTCTTCTGCACGTGCCTTACGACGGTTTTCTTCACGTGTTCGCTGCTCGTATGGGTGCTCTCCGTAGCGGTTATCTGTAATAACACCTGCATATGCTGCAGCAGAAGGGGTGATCGCGCTAAAAGCGATGAATAGGCCAGTGATGGATGCAATAGTTTTAAACATAGTGAGGTACTATAAGATAATTTTGCCTAATGTCAATAGGCTAAACTCTGACAAATGCCAAGCGTACCCTACACTGCTAAGTAACCTTTCCTCTTAAACCTTATGAAAAAGAACCTTGTATCTGTAAGTATACTGACATTTTCTCTCATCTTTGCAGTAGGCACCATTGAAAATGCATACGCATATTCTGCTGGTGATCCAAACGGAACATCTGAAGATGCCCCAGAGAACTTCAGACGGTCACGAGGAATAATGATTCGGTATCAGAGGAATAAGAGAGCTATCTCTCGACAGAGAAATGCAGAGAATGACTACAATACGTCGACCGGTTCAACGTCAACATTTGACCGTCGATCAGATGTACTACGTAGGGCACAACTAAAGCGCACTCAAGAAGATATTGATAAACGTGCGTATTCAAATGCGCAAAGAACAAAGCTTCGCTACTCAGATAGAGAAAGCCGTTCTAGCTCTAGAACACTCCGTCGTATTAACGAGGCAGAGGATGATGGGGGCGTTCGCCATGGACAGCCTGTGTACAGAAACTATCGTCAAATGAGATCCGATGAAGCCGAACGAAAGCGCTTACTGCAACAGGAGTACAGACAGCAGTCTCGAACAAAGCAACGTGCCCGCGTAGAAGCAGGTAGCAATAGTGTTGAAGGTTGTACAAACCTTACTGGTCGGCGCTACGCTTTCTGTCTGTATCAACAGCAGAACAACAAGTAGTAGTTTAGATTTCCCTCTTAAGCACTTCAATTTCGTCACGCAAGTCAGCAGCTTTTTCAAACTCGTAGTTCTTCGATGCGATCTCCATCTGTTTTTCCATCTCAACAATCAAGCGCTTCTTTTCGTCTTTTGGAATCTTTTGATGGTCTCTCTTTGGACGCCTCAGTTCTAACTTCTTATGATCTTCAGACATATCGAGCACTGATTTTCGAATAGTCTCTGGAGTGATTCCGTGCTTTATATTGTAGGCATGTTGGATCTCCCTACGTCGCGCAGTTTCTTCCATCGCTTGCTTCATAGCGTCAGTCTCTTTGTCTGCATACATTGTTACGTGACCATTGACGTTCCTGGCACTACGACCAATGATTTGGATAAGTGCGTCACGTGAGCGCAGGAACCCTTGCTTATCAGCATCCAGAATAGCGATGTAACTTACCTCTGGAAGGTCGAGTCCTTCACGAAGCAGGTTGATACCCACAACAATATCTATTTCACCGAGGCGAAGCAGGCGAAGAATTTCTATTCGCTCCATGGTCTCGATATCACTATGCAAATAACGAACATTGAAACCCTCATCACGAAGGTATTCATCGAGCTGCTCTGCAGACTTTTTCGTTAGTGTTGTCACCAACACACGCTCTCCTCTTGCAAGAGTTTCGTTGATCTCTCTTGTGATGTCGTCGATCTGGTTCTCCTTCGGCTTCACCGTAACAACGGGGTCCAGAAGTCCGGTCGGACGAATGATCTGTTCTACAATGTGCTTCTTTTCTGTATGTTCATACTCGTACTTCTTCGGTGTCGCTGATACGTATACCACTTGTCCGAGGCGGTCTTCGAACTCGGTAAACTTTAGAGGGCGGTTGTCCTGTGCACTTGGAAGGCGGAATCCGTATTCTATCAGTGTGTTCTTTCGTGACCTGTTTCCTTCATACATTCCTCCTACTTGTGGCACGGAAATGTGCGACTCGTCGATGAACATCAAGAAGTCGTCTGGGAAATAGTCGAGAAGTGTACTTGGTGGAAGGTCTGACTTGTCATTATTATTTAAGTAACGCATGTAGTTTTCAATACCGCTGCAGTATCCCGTTTCTAGAAGCATTTCCATGTCGTACTCCGTACGCGTACGGATGCGTTCCGCTTTTGCTAAGTGTCCCATATCAAACAGTACTTTTTCCTGTATTTCCATGTCGCGTTTTATTCCGGCAATCGCCTGTTCGATCTTTTCTTTCGTGGTGACGTTATGCGCTGCAGGGAAAATAGTAATCTCTTGTAGCTCTGCAATAAGTTCTCCTGTGAAACTGTCGACTTCTTGAATGGTTTCAATTTCATCGAAAGGCATTTCAAAGCGAATAACTGTGTCGTCTCCTGGCTGGTAGACCTCTACGGTGTCACCAAGTACATGGAACTGGCTTGGCTTGAAGTCTAGCCCACTACGGGTGTACTGAATATCTGTCAGCTGGCGGAGAAACTTATCGCGCTGCATCGGCTGTCCACGCTCTAGCTTTATCGCAAGCGCTTCGTAGTCTGCAACATTACCAAGACCATAAATACAGCTCACTGATGCAACGATTAGTACGTCTTTTCGACTGAGTAAGTTATGCGTTGCTGCATGACGATACTTGTTAATTTCGTCATTAATAGATGCATCTTTTTCAATGTACGTATCTGATGCTGGCATATAGGCTTCCGGCTGATAGTAGTCGTAATACGATACGAAATATGAAATGGCATTGTCTGGAAAGAATGCTTGGAACTCGCTACAGAGCTGGGCTGCTAGTGTTTTATTATGTGCCAAAACGAGCGTTGGACGCTGGAGCTGCTGCACCATATTGGCGATCGTAAATGTCTTTCCTGTTCCAGTAGCCCCAAGCAACGTCTGGTGTTTTACACCATCGTTAATACCTTTAACCAAGCTTTTTATAGCTGCAGGCTGGTCACCTTTTGGTTCGAAATCTGATACGAGCCGGAATTTTTGATCTTTGGACATGTCGGCCTATTGTACCGCAGAATGGCTTTTGATCCACCGAAAGATGTAGAAAAGGGGTCTTTTTATGTCTATATGCTGCGCAATTCTCAGCCGACCTCACCCTACCCCTCTCCTTTGCGAAGGAGAGGGAACTGTTTGGTCTCCTATTTTTTTTATGAAGGTCTCTATATTTTTCAACGTGAGTTCGAGATTAGTTTGAACATCTTCATTTTTCATTCGAAATACTGCATATCCACATTCGTTAAGAAATATTGTTCGATGTTGATCGTGCTCTTTCTGATGCGCTTCTTCATGTATACCTCCATCTACTTCTAGTACTACCCTGTATTCTTTGCAAAGAAAATCAACAATATATGGACCAATATTACTTGGCGGCGAAACTTCAATCCTTTGAATTTTCTATTTCTCAACATTTCCCAAAGTATTGTTTCTGCTGGGGTCATTGATCGTCTTAACTTTTTTGTAAATTTACATTTACGCTTTTTGTAGAATTGGTGCTGTGATTCTTCACTCATAGGAGTGATATTGTATCACGAAGCTCCCCTCTCCTCCGAAGAGGAGAGGGGCTGGGGGTGAGGTCGGCTAAAAACAACACGCACTTACGGTGGCGAAAATTCGGTAATCCCGATATTCTCTAGATCATGATTGACCTCAATGACCTCCGCGCCCGTCCAGATGCCTATAAAAAGGCAGCGAAAGATAAGAACCTGACTATCGATATCGATGCTTTCTTTGTACTGGATGAGAAACGAAAGGCATTGATCCCCCGCATTGAAGAGGCACGCGCAAAGCAGAACGTTGCAAGTAAGAAGATCCCCCAACTGGAAGGAGAAGAAAAAGCAGCGCTTCTTGCGGAAATGAAAACACTGAGCGATGACCTTAAAAAGTCTGAAGCAGAACTGAAAGCTGTAGAGACTGAGTGGAAGAACATGCAGTTCACGTTCCCAAGTGTTCCTCTCGACAATGTTCCTGTAGGAAAAGATGAGTCTGGTAACGTTGAAGTAATGACATGGGGAGAGAAGCCTACATTTGATTTTGAGCCAAAAGACCACGTCGAGCTTGGTGAAGCACTAGACATCATCGATATCCCGCGTGGGGCTAAAGTAAGTGGTGCCAGAAACTATTACCTTAAAGGAGATGGTGCACGGCTTCAAAAGGCAATCATGAACTTTACGATCGACCATTTGCATGCGAAGGGATGGACGATGTTTTCACCACCGCTGATGGCAACATACGAGTGCTTTATGGGAACAGGATTCTTCCCAGGTGCTGATGAAAACCAGATCTACGTTGTTGGTGGTAAAGATGAAAAGACTGGCACACTCGAGAGCGATAACCTGCACCTGATCGGTACGTCTGAAGTGACAGTCTGTAGTTACCACAAAGACGAGATACTCAAACAAGACGAGCTACCAAAGCGATACGCAGGACACAGCGCATGTTTTAGGCGTGAAGCAGGAACGTACGGAAAAGATACAAAGGGGTTGTATCGAGTACATCAATTTGAAAAGGTAGAACAGGTTGTTCTCTGTGAAGCGAACGAAGAAGAATCTTTGAAGATCTTTGAAGAGATCCGAAAGAATGCAGAAGAAGTACTTCAGGCACTGAAACTTCCCTACAGGATTATTGATGTGTGCACTGGGGACATGGGTAAGTCTAAGATCTATATGCAAGACATTGAAACATGGATGCCGAGCAGGGACAGTTACGGAGAGACGCATAGCTGTAGCTACCTCGGGGACTTCCAGGCGAGGCGTTTAAATATTCGCTATGACGACCCTTCGGCTGACTCAGGGCAAGCAAAGAAATTCTGCCACACATTGAACAATACATGCGTCGCTAGTCCTCGTATTCTGATCCCTGTGATAGAGCAATATCAGAATGCAGACGGGACGATTACTGTTCCAGAAGTACTGCGTCCATACATGGGAGGACAGGAGATTATTGGACAGTAGACTGCTGTTTGGCTTGGTTAAGCCATTACTTGACTCTTTTAAAGAATCTGTTTACATGTTATAATGTATTGATACATTAACTTATTCTTATGTTCCTACTCCTCGCTGGATCCACCGAAATGGCACGAGCACTCATCGTTGATGAGTTCCTTGGTGAGCATAGTGACTGGCGTCATTTGGCTCTGGAAGATATTGCTGATGCAGAGATGGATACAGGAGACATGGAGGAGGAAGATATTTTTGGATTTCAAATGGCATTCATGACTATGGTTGCTTGCGAATGTGCGAAAGAAGAAAACGCTGCAGGGCATCATGTTGTGATCACCTGTCCTGAGAGCGAAATGATTCCCGGAATCTACAGTGAAATCGAAGAAGACATTGTGAGCGTATTCCTTGGAGAGAAGAGTGACGCTGATGGTTTTGACCATGTCATCGACAGTGCATCGAAGTCTATGGTGGAGATCAGTGCGAAGCTCGACCAGATTATCCAGGCACAACCTGCGTAAACCTCGGAGACATTCGAAGAGGTTTGACTACGCTTTTTTGGCTAATTATAGCCATATAAAAGATGCACATGAAGGTGGTTGAAAGTTGAATAAATACGAGTAGGATGCACATAATTACTTACTTCAATATATAATTATGACAAATACTTTTCGACTTGATGGCGACTCTGAAGCAGTAGTATCTGATGCATATAACCTGCTACAAAAAGAGATTGGTGATGTAGTCATTGATTCTCATAGCCCTCTTAACACAGGTCATCATCCACAATCTTCTACAGCCCTTGATATCGTCACAACAAGCAGTATAAATGAGTTTCGTACGGTGCTCGATTCATATAGATATGATGTTACTGTTACAGAGCCTGTAGATGAACAGTCGGAATAAGATGCTATGCTATAAGCATGGCTACCTTTTTCATTGCAGACGACACCGAAGGAAAGCTCCAAATGCTTAAAAAGTTTGTCGAGCAATCGGGCATTGCAACAACTATTCTTGAAGCCAGAACTTCTGAAGAAGCGAAGGGTGTCATCGACACTCATGCTATCGATGCTGCGTTTATTGACTACGAGATTCCAACCGAGAACGGACCTGCCATTATCGCCCATTTAAAAAGCGTTCAACCAGAGGCACGCATAGCGCTGGTTAGCGCTAGTGATAGTCCTACATACCAAGAAAATGCCCTCGATGCCGGTGCTGAGGCCTGTTTATGTACATCCTATGCAGAAGATACTGTTGTTGATGATGTGCTCAGCATCCTCGAGAAGTGGAAGATAGAACTTGAAGGGTAATATTGCAAGATATTGTTAATTATGTTATAATAATACTTGTACACACAAATATACACCATGCATCATAACCACTCTACCCAGAAGGCTATTCTCCTTTCACTTGGAATTCTCCTCATGTTGCCCGTTGCTTCTAGCTGGCAGAATATGTTTGGATCTGTCCATAAAGCGATTGGAAACAGTATTACTGTCGACTCTGCCGTTGAAGAAAAAAACCGCATGGAGGAAGAGATGAACAAGATGCAAGAACAGATGCAAAAGCTTACGGCCCTCATAGAAAGGCTCGACCAAGTAGAGGGAACTGAGTAATGTAGAGGGCATGAATATCCTCTTTACTCGTTTTCCATTGGAGTCGCTGTTCGGTGGGGCAGAAGTGCAGACACTTAGCCTTATGAAAAGCCTTATTGTACGTGGTCACAGTGTCTCTTTTGTTGGTAGCTGTCCTGTGCTCCTCGTTGAGGGTGAAAAGATTCAGGTAAAAACTTCGCAGATTCATATAGGAAACCCTCCTGTCACAAAATGGGATGCATTCAGTTTTGTTTGGAGGAAGCGCGCAATGAAAAAAGCACTAGAGCAAATGATGAACAACATGTCCTCCATGCCAGATATTATCTGCATGGTGAGTCTTAGTGAAAAAATCTTACTTACGCCTTTTGCCCTACGAAAAGGTATAAAAGTGTTATGGATCGAACATGATTCTGTTGGGAGGTGGCTACGTGGAAACCCCTGGCTTTCTACTATTTGTAAACTCAGCGGTAGCGTTACTACTGTTTGTGTGTCAGAGCTCAGTGCGGAAATGTACCGATCTATGGGGTATAAGAATGTACAGTGTATTCCCAATGGTGTTGCACCACCGACGTACCGGGCTACCCCTTCAAGTAGTACGAGTATTACCCTTGGCTGCATTGCGAGACTGAGCCCTGAAAAAGGTGTGCATGTTTTGGTTGATGCTATTAAAAATATGGCTTCTGTACGACTGATCATTAACGGTAAAGGATCACAAAAAATTGAAGACAGTGAACAGGTACAACTTGTGAACCGCGTTCATGATATCGATGATATCTATAGAAAGATTGATGTACTCGTCCTGCCATCTATAGAGAATGACCCGTTTGGACTGGTTGTTGCAGAGGCAATGTTGCGTGGCATTCCGGTCATCTGTACTACTGCATGCGGTATTAGTAAGTATCTGAAATCTGGCGTGAGTGGACTCGTAGCAAAAGCAGGATCTACTGTTGCACTGCATGATGCCATTGAAATGATGCAAGACCCAGAGACCAGACAACTCCTTTCAGAAAACGGCAGAATGCTTGCAGAGAAACACTTTACTGTGGAAAGAATGGTAGACCAATACGAGGAGCTCTTTTCCGTGTAGAATAGGGAGGTGAAAAAACTTCTTCTCCTCTTCCTTCTATTGTCTGCATCTTCTGTGCAGCAGAAGACGATTGCATTTGCAGAACCGATTGATGCGGTTAGTGTTACGTTTGCATCAAAAACAGACACTGCCATGCTGCTCATCGGAGACAGCTGGTTACCACTTGCTGTAGAAGATGAACAAGACCCCACACTACTTGAAAGTAATTTAGTGATTCTTCCTGAATCTAATACGCAGATTGTTCTACGGGGAAATTTGCATCGTCTTCAGATCAACCCAATCACTGTCAGTGCAGAGCCTGTATCGTATGAAGTTGCAGCTTTGAACCCACTTGGTCGTCCACGTATACTCAAACGTCACCAGTGGGGGGCTGACGATAGCTTTCTCTTTAGTGCGCCAAAAAGCACGACATCTGGAACCTCTTCCACCAGCTCTGCTACATCTAATAGCTCTGCAATTTTCAAGCGAGCCGAGGACTGTAATACCGCAAAAACGAACTACCCTGGTGACTTTCACGTTGCAAAAACTGTTACTCATGATGGCAACGGACAGAAGCTTCGATGGGTAAGACGGTACTCAAGCGACATAAAAGTTCTTGCAGTGCATCATACTGCACAGAAGATTACCGGTGACCTCCGCTCTCCTGTGCAGCGCATGCGCGCACTCTATGCCTTTCATGCAAATAGCAGAGGGTGGGGCGACATTGGATATCACTATTTGATTGATGAAGAAGGAACCATCTACGAAGGTCGTAGTGGTGGAGAAAATGTTGTTGGAGGGCATGTGTATTGCGGAAATGTTGGAACACTTGGTGTTGCCCTGATGGGAAACTTTGACGAAGAGCAGCCAACACAGGTGCAGGTACATGCGTTGCAGTGGCTCCTTCAAGACCTCGCGAGCACGTACGATATCAGCCTTAATAGGAACGTGTTCTTCCATGGCAAAAATATGAAAACTATTGTTCGTCATAAAGATCTTATTTCTACCGAGTGCCCCGGGCATTACATGAGTGCTGCGATTTCCCAAGTGCGTAACAATGTTATTGCAGGAAATATTGGGAATATTGTGACGTTCCCTACCATCGCCAGAGCACGCACAGACAGTAGGAAAACTCGACTGAGTACAAGACTAGAAAAAGCAGGAGAGGCAATGTCTCGGCGGTTCTTTAGGGCAAAGAGACTGGTGCGTACTGCAGAACGAAAGAACCCCAATGATGCTCGCTTGCAAATGATAGAGAAGCAAAAGAGCACGGGAAGTAATCTGCAGAGACAGCGTGCTGCAGAGACTGCTCGGCGGCGGCGCGGCTCAGAAGCGCGGCGTGCTACTGCGGCACCCCCAAGAACAACAGTAGCTACCTCTGCACGTCCTACAGATATTGACCCGCATGCTTTGCGTATTCGCCTTTCATATGAGGGGAGTAACGCAGAGGTTTCTACGATTGGTTCTGCAACAATAAACGGTATGAGTGTGAAAAACATTCGACTAGGACGCGAAGGGAATAATTGTATTGCGGTCAGTGCAGGGCAGACGCTTGCCGATGGCATTGTTCGTATTAATCCTGGTGATGACATACTCCGCATTGATAGTTGGAATACGGCGTGGAACCGTTTCCGAGGTGTCATTGAATGTAGGATTGTAGACGGAGAGTTGGTTCTGATTAATGAGTTACCACTCGAAGACTACATGGCAGGACTGTCCGAACAACCAGATACGCAGCACTACGAGAAACAACGAGCCTTTGCTATTGCTGCACGTAGTTATGCAGCGTTTTACATGGAGGATGGACATACAAAGTTTGCCGGCAAGCCGTATCACGGCAGTGATACTGGGAAAAGCTTTCAAAGCTACAGTGGTGTGAAGTTCGAAGAGCAAAACCCGAACTGGGTTCGTGCAGTGCTCGATACTGCCCACTTAGTCGTTACAAAGGATGATCAGACTGTAAAGACTGCATACTTCTCTTCTGATGACGGACGCACCAGAAGCCCTGATGAGAACGGCTGGCACAACTTCCCGTTTGCTGAAGTGTTTTCCAGTAAGCCAGACCCATGGTGCGATGGCATGCGTTTGCATGGACATGGGGTTGGAATGAGTGGATGCGGCGCAAAGGCTCAAGCGGCGGAAGGTAAAACTGCAGAACAGATTTTGCGGTATTACTATCCAGGGACAATACTCCGTTCCGTTACGATGCAGTAACGAGTTTCCGCTTTGCAATTGTTGCAGTAAGCTCCTGCACTTTATCGGTAGCCTCCCATGGAAACTCACGTCGTCCGAAGTGTCCATATGCAGACGTTGCTCTGTAGATAGGCTTTAAGAGATCCAGTGTTTTGATGATTCCTGCTGGAGTCATATCGAATACTGTTTTTATAGCCTCTTCTATAACCCTGTCTTCCTCTGTACCAGTGCCAAACGTTGTGATGTGAACAGAGACTGGTTCTGGGTATCCGATAGCGTAGGAGAGCTGTAACTCACATTTAGATGCAAGTCCTGCTGCGACAACATTTTTTGCAATGTAACGAGCCATGTACGCACCACTTCTATCTTGCTTGTTTGGCACCTTGCCAGAGAATGCTCCTCCTCCATGACGCCCCATTCCTCCGTAGGTATCAACAATTATCTTTCGGCCAGTGAGACCGGTATCTCCGTGTGGGCCGCCGATAATGAATGCACCTGTTTCATTAATAAGAATCTTTGTATTGTCATCCATGTACTCTCCACAGACAGGGCGGATGACATGCTCTAGAAGATCTTTTTTAATCTGCTCTTGCGTTACCCCCTCGTCATGCTGTGCAGCAAGTACCACCGTATCGACGCGTTGCGGCTTATTATTTTCGTCATACTCTACTGTCACCTGACTTTTTCCATCCGGACGCAGGTGCGATACCGTTCCGCTTTTTCGTACATCAGTCAGTGTTCTGGCGAGTGCATGCGCCAACGTAATTGGCAGTGGCATAAGCTCGTCTGTTTCGTTACATGCATATCCAAACATGATTCCCTGGTCTCCTGCACCTTGCGCTTTATGTGTTCCATCTTCTGTGTTTTCTCCTTGAGCGATTTCTGTGCTTTGCTCGTGCGCAACATTTAGCACCTTGCAATTCTGAGAGTCGATTCCATACGCTGCGTCTGTGTATCCAATATCTTTTAAAACAGACCGTGCGATATGTTCTAGGTCTATATCTGCTGATGTTGAAATTTCTCCACCAACAACGACTAGACTGGTTGTCGTAAAGCATTCACAGCAACACGCTCCATCGGGATCTTGCTGCAAGATTGCATCCAATACTGTATCGCTTATCTGATCACAGATTTTATCTGGATGGCCTTCGGTTACGCTTTCTGAAGTGAAGAGGTAAGACATAAGTATTAAAAGATACCCTACCCCCTTTTTGGAGGTAAGGCAAGTCTTCATTCCAGTTACTACTTTGCAAGCTTGTTGTAGAGAACTGCAAGGACCCAACCGCCGACAAAGGCGTCTGCAAAGCCCCATATTCCACCGACGACTGCTCCGAGGAGTGTTGCCTCGTATCCAACGTACATAGAGCCAAGAAGAGAAACGAATTCTGATCCGAATCCATTCATTGCAGTAATTCCGAGAATTAGAAGAGCAAGAGCCCAAATAATTCCACAACTGAGACCAAGTGCTTTTGCATCAAGTTTCATAAAAATCGGGGTAAGATAGATACATTATACACTGTATTTTAGATTTTTTGTAGGCCAAAATTTTCATTGGGAATTGTTGTATGAACGCTGCAAAGATAATACTCCCATGAGCGATGAAGAGCTGCACACCATCGCTATGCGCTATGCCCTCAAGCCTGAGGATGCTGATGTTGCCTACATTGAAGATCCACTCCTATGTCTCTAAACCGTATTTTGCTGTATAATAGCCCTATGAACGCAACCATCTCTGCCGGTACCCCATTTAGCCTGATTCTCTTCGGAGCATCTGGGCATTTGGCACAGATCAAGATCTACCCTGCATTGTATGTCCTTGCACTCAAAAAACGTCTACCCGCAGACTATGCGATTGTCGGTTTTTCACGGAGTGAGTTCGATGACGCATCTTTTCGAAAGCTTGTAGGAGATTCTATTCGGGAGCATATGCCAGCAGTCACAGAGCCTGCTCTAGAAGAATTTTTAACCCATGTGCATTATCACGTTGGACAATACACAGGAGCATCTGACTTTCAGAAGCTCACCGATCGATTGAACACTATTGAGCAAGGATGGAAGGACAATGTTCGCCTCGCATACTTCTCTGTTCCGCCAAACGTGTTCCCAGATATTTCTCTGAATCTATGCAAAGGAAACGTGCACGATGGAAAGATTCCATTCCGTTGCATTGTTGAAAAGCCTGTAGGGCATGACCTGGAAAGTTTTGAGTCTACAAAGAAGCAGCTTCTTGGATGCTTCCAAGAAGAGGAGATCTACCTCCTCGACCATTACCTTGGGAAAGAAGCGGTGCGTAACGTGTATTACTTGCGCCATGCAAACCCTGTTCTTGAACGTATCTTTAAAAATACATTGATTCATCATATAGAGATTACTGCGAAGGAATTTGCGGGACTCTCTGGTCGTGCTGGATATTTTGAAGCAGCAGGAACATTCCGCGATATGTTTCAGTCGCACCTTCTCATGATGTCTTCGCTACTGACTATGCGACTCACAAATGAAGATGAGCTCCGCTCGGGCCGTGCAGATGCACTCAAACAGTTTTATTTGCCACCTGCTAAGGATTTGGACGATCTTGTGTTGCAGGCTCAGTACACTGGAGGAGATATTAACAACGAAAAAGTACCAGGGTACTTGGAAGAAGAAGGGGTGGCAGATGGATCTCGCACAAATACTTATGCATGTATGAAGCTGATGACACGTATTTCTCGGTGGGATGGCATCCCGTTTTATTTGCGCAGTGGAAAGAGGCTCAGTAAAAAAGAAACACGCATCAGTATCGTCTTCCAAGAACCACGATCTGTTGGCGAAGGGTCTACACCCAATAGACTAGATATTATCCTGCAAGGTGAAGCTGGCATGCGTATGCATATGCAAACAAAGATGGGAGGAACAGACCCTGCATTTCGTCCACTGGTTATGGAAGACCCACTTGTTTGCGTCGGCGACTGCCTTCCGGAACATAGCCTTCTCATTTTAGAGGCCATTTCTGGCAAGCAAAACTGGTTCCTTACATTCGATGAGGTTCAGCTCGCTTGGCGCCTCAGCGACCCTATTCAGGCCCACCTCGATGCATCGACAACACCACTTCATACATACAAGGCTGGTACTGATGGACCAGAGGCAGCTGAAAAGTGGATAGAGAAAGATGGAATAGAGTGGATTTAGGGTTAGGGGGTAGGGGGTAGGATTTGGGGATAGGGTTAGGGTTAGGGTACTATTTGCATATGGACATCGAACAGATAGCCACAACATCGGAACAGGATTTTATCGATAGTAGTGTTCGTATTTTATCTGAGCGTATTCACCAGAGTATTGATGAGTATGGACGTGCCATAGTCGGACTTTCTGGTGGAGGAACACCGAAGCCGATTTATACAGCACTTGGAAAGTGCGCGATCCCGTGGGACAAGGTATCTATCTTTCTTGTTGATGATCGATATGTTCCAGCTGAGCATGCGGATAGTAACCAGAAGCTGGTACGTGAAACTCTTTTAAAGAATGCAGGTATTCCAGAGGAGCAAATTTTGTTCCCCGACACATCACTTCCGATTGAACAGTGTATTCATCACTACGACTTAACGCTTGCTGGCATGCTGTCTGCAGGTATTCCACATATTGTTACACTTGGTATGGGTGATGATGGACACATTGCATCGCTCTTTCCTCCTGTACCGGACGAGGGATACGGCGACCGCCTTGTTCTTCATACAACGACGGAGAACTTTGCAGTACACGACCGCATCACCACAACGATGGTGATCATTGGGAGTGCTGACCGAAAGATCTTTTTCCTGAAAGGAGAAGGGAAGAAAAAGGTATGGGACGAGATGATGAAGACACCTGAAGACCTGTCGCGTTGGCCCGCTGCAGCAGCCCTTAACCTCGGTGGAGGGGTGGTTGTTAGTTTGTGGTAAACCATATGAATATTGCTTCATTTCTTAATGCATCCCCCGGATGTGCTTAAAAACTTTTGATCCAATAACAAGCATAACATCTATTCTCCATGGTGCATCGAAGCCTTTTTTATGCATCCACTTCCATGCGCTGCGCTTGAGGGCACGTTTTTTCCGGGGTGTTAGACCTAGGGCTGGAAGAAAGTCTGCGTCGTAACGCGCACGTGTTTTTACCTCTACAAAAACTAAAGTTCTCTGAACTTTATCGTAGGCGATGATGTCTATTTCGTCTCGCCCTAGGCGAATATTACGATCGTAAATCGTATAATTTTTCTCGCGAAGATAGGCTTCACCAAGCCGTTCTCCCTGCCTTCCAATGGAAATATGATTCATACTAAAGGTGTACAGTCGTCCAGCCGATTGTATCGACAGAGGAAGGTGTACACAAGTACACTCCGGCCATGCTTACAAAACTGACATCGTTTCAGAACATTGGGCTAAAAAGTGAACGGGTTACCGTAGAAGTTGGTGCTGTACGCGGCGGAGAAGAACCAAAATTTTATATTGTAGGGCTGGGCGATACCGCCGTGCAAGAAAGTAAGCGTCGCGTACACATGGCTTTGCGGAGTAGCGGGTTTAAACTGGCATCTGGAAGAACGATTACCGTGAACCTTGCTCCTGCAGACCTTCGAAAGTCTGGTCCCAGGTATGACCTTGCGATTGCCCTTGGGCTTTTGATTATTAACGGAGAAGTCGTCATCGATAAACAGAAACTTGCGAGCATGGCATTCCTCGGAGAGCTCGCACTCGATGGAAGTCTCCGGCACATTAGCGGAGTGCTTCCTGGCGCTATTGCTTGCAGAGATGAAGGCATTCAAACCATTGTCGTACCAACAGCGAATGGGGCAGAGGCAGCGCTTATTCCAGGGCTAAACGTGATTGCGGTTGATAACCTTGTAGAACTGATTGCGATCCTCAATGGAGAGCAATCTCCACAAGCAATTGTTGCTCCGGCATCCAGTACCGCGCTTCCAAAAGATCTGGTAGATTTTGCAGATGTCCGTGGACAAGACCACTGCAAAAGGGCGCTAGAGATCGCTGCTGCTGGGGGACACAATGTTCTGATGAGCGGGGCACCAGGTGCTGGAAAAACACTACTTGCAAAAGCATTCCGGGGGATTCTTCCCCCACTGACACAAGAAGAGTCTATCGAAGTGAGCCAAGTCTATTCCATTGCGAACTTACTACGAGGCGACAGTCCTCTTATGCAGTCAAGGCCCTTTCGCACCGTGCACCATACTGCGAGTGGCGTCAGTATTGTTGGTGGGGGGCAAGTACCCGGGCCCGGAGAGATTAGCCTTGCACATAGAGGGGTGTTGTTTCTCGACGAGCTTGCAGAGTTCCCAACACAAGTCCTTGAAGTGCTGAGGCAACCGCTTGAAGACAGAACAATTACTATCACGCGTGCGAATGGGTCTGTGACGTTTCCAGCGGACTTTATTATGGTTGCGTCTATGAACCCACCGAAGTACAGCGCTTCCTCTGCACAAAAGATTCAGAGGCGGATTAGCCAGCCGCTACTCGACAGGATCGACCTAACGATAGATGTTCAACCAGTGCCCATTGAAGACTTGCAGAAAAAGCCAGACGCGAATGCACACACCAGTGCCACTATTTTGGACCGTGTTGTCCGGGCACGGGAACGACAAATACATCGCTTTGCTGCGCTGACCATTTCTACGAATAAAGAAATGGGCGTCAAAGAGATAGATATGCTCTGCCCCTTGGACGATACCTCGGCACAGATACTTAAGATGGCTGTAGAGCGTATGGGGCTCTCTGCCCGTGGGTATCATCGAACTATCAAGGTTGCGCGAACCATCGCAGACCTTGCAGATAGCGATAGTATCGCCAAAGAGCACGTTGCAGAGGCATTACAGTATAGACAAAATATTAGCGCTGAGGACTAGCATGAACCCTCCCGCTCTAGTACTGTACTGACGATGCACTTCGCTGACGCTCTGACACAGGCCACAAAGACAAAGTCTGCTATTTGCGTAGGGCTCGACCCTAATGTTTCTAAACTTCCAGAGGGAATCACGCAAGACGCAGAAGGAATGCTTCTGTTTTGCAAAGGTATTATCGATTCTGTGAAAGATGTTGCCGGATGTGTGAAACCTCAGATGGCATACTTCGAGCAGCTCGGATGGGAAGGAATGAAAGTATTTTGGGAAACATGTTCGTATGCAAAAGAGAACGGCCTCATGGTCATTGCTGATGGAAAAAGAAATGACATCGGCAGCACGTGCGAAGCATACGCAGATGCGTACTTACACGAGCTTAGTCCTATTGATGCACTGACAGTGTCTCCGTACCTTGGGTCCGATGGTATCAAGCCATTTATCGAACGTTGCGAGAAGAACGATAAAGGAATCTTTATCTTGGTAAAAACAAGCAACCCGAGTAGTGGAGAACTGCAAGACCTTCCAGTAGGTGACGAAGCTGTTCATGAACATTTAGCACAACTTGTTGAAGGAATGGCTGCACAATGCATTGGGCCAGAAACCAATCTTTCATGTGTAGGCGCTGTTGTTGGTGCCACCTACCCTGAAGAATTAAAATATCTACGCACGCTTATGCCACATGTTCCATTCCTCATTCCAGGATACGGTGCACAGGGTGGAAGTGCCGAGGACATTGCACACGGATTTATTGCAGACGGTACAGGGGCGGTCGTGAACTCTTCACGCGGTATCATCTTTGCAAGCAGTGGCAAGGATTGGAAGGAAGCAGCAGAAATTGCAGCAGTTGATATGGCAACAACCATTGGAGCACTCTTTCAGTAGAGCACTACTTCCATTCACTACCCTGCATTATAGGGCTGCTTAACTCTATCCAGTTGTAGGTACCGGTTCCATCACTCCAGCGGATGTCTCCTATTTTGCCTGGGTTAATAGTGGTGCTAATACTTCCTGGGTTTATAAGATCTATCCTGAGCATTGGGTCTGCTACAGAGTCGCTGACTATCATGTCTCCTCGTAATTGCAAGATCACGCTTCCATTTTCGATCATGCCAACACTTGCAGGAATATTAAGGCAGTTAATACGTGTACTATCACCCAGTGAGCATTGTACTTTCCCCACACTATGAGCAGCACCGAGCATAAAGTCTGATACCTGTACTCCATCACGAGTTGTAATAGTGAATGTCATATGATTCAAACGCAGCTCTGCACCCTCAAGGTAGTCTCCTGAAACCTCTACCTCTCCGAGTAATACATTTTCGCCTGTAGAAAGATCCACTACTGGAGGCATGTTATTTTTCACTTCAGCAATACGCGCCTGTACTGTCTGGTGAGCTGGATACGATGAACTGGCCGCAATCAGTTGATACGAATTACTTCCTCCTGTTGCAGTGACGCCTATAGACATCCATTTTACTGCGATTAGCTCTTCGGCGAATCCATTACTACGGTCCTGCAAGACTGCCTCTATTCCAAGCTCTTTACCCTCTGCAGGAACACTATACCTCTGTACATATTCCCCTTGAGCCTTCCACGTTAAGTCTGCGTTATCGTATGTGTCAGGCTTTAGCTCTGCAATGCGTGTTCCTTCTGCATCAACAAGATATACTGTGCGAATATTTTTTGGCTCTGTTCTAAACTTCACCGTAACATTATCTATAGATATGCGCTCGCTACGAGGCTGGAAGAACCCACTTGCAATAAGTTCCCGTGAACCAATCATCAAGAAGTGACTCGTAGCCGGCATTGTGAATTCATCCTCTACTACCACTGGTGCAGACGATGAAGACTCTGATGATGCAGCTGCGCTAGACCGTGCCTGCTCTGCCCTCTCTGCTATTTCTTGTGTAATCACAAGGTCTAGATTCTTTTCTGACATTCGGTATGTATCGAGCTCTTCGTCGTGATGAGCCCTATACGCTGCGGCAAGTCTTGCCATCTGACCACGTGTCAGTGACCGGTCGTACTTTAGTGTCATTGGAAGCGCTGTTTTGTTGTACGTTGCTGCACGGACGTATCCTGCATACCACTGCTCATCGTCCGCAGAGTAGGCGACGTAATCATACAGTTCACCAAGAATCTTTAAGGCCTCTGCGTAGTTTACACTTTGGTTTGGTTTGAATTCTCCATCTGCGTATCCGCTGACCATTCCTCTTTTCTTTCCAAGGCATACGTAGGGAGAAAACCAGTCATCACGGCTGACATCGCGGAAGCAATTTCCTGCATCTGAAGATGACACTCTAATTTTTGGATAACTCGAGAGAACAATTTTCATAAATTCTGCCCTATTTACTGTTCGGTTTGGGCGAAATGTTCCATCAGGGTTTCCAGATATTGCGTTAAGCGACGTCAGTAAAGAGATCCCTGCAGCTTCAGCCGGGGTAAAAGGAGCATCTGTATAGAGAAGGCTCAAGTTACGATATTCCAGTGCAACAGCCTGGAAAGGGAGAAATAATCCAATGGAGAGTAGGGCGAGTGTTTTCATAGGTATATATTTTACCATACTCGGTTGCAGTATTGCATGAACCCAATAATACTTGGCGTGTGCCCTCGTAGTTCAATGGATAGAACGGCCCCCTCCTAAGGGGCAGATATAGGTTCGATTCCTATCGGGGGCACCATCGCCTACTTCGTAGGCTTCAAGATGATGATCTCTCTTCCTTCTTGCGGAAGACCACCCTTCAGCTTGTACTCTTCTTCGATCTCTTTACCCTGTGCACCAACAGACTTTAGAAGGTCGGTGAATGTTGCTTCGTCTTTTGTAGGCAAAGGGATGAGGACGCGAGGGTCTACTTCGTCGATAATCTTTTGTGCAATCTTGGAATCATCTGCAGGAATACAGAGGATGTCTACGTCTCCGAGCAATTCCAATTCGTGTCCTGCCCAATCGTGCAATGGAGTAGAGAGGAATGCAACACGCGTCTTACTGTCGTCTACGACAAAGCTCACACGCTGTCCTTCGTCATGTCCGATACCACGAATGGCAATACCGTCGATGTCGTATTCACCTGGCCAAGAAATAACACCTGGCTCTACCTCGTCTGCTGGTGTTGCTAGAAGTGAAATCTTTGCACTATCAACCTTCTTTCCTGCGAATGCGACGATTTCTCGTCCGTCCATATCACATCGGATTGTTTTGCCGCCTAGGGAGTGAATAGTAATCATTGCGCAAATGGTAAATGAAATATGGAGAGGTGACCAGTACTACGAGAGATTTTTTGCTGCAGTCTGCATTTGCTTCTTTGCAATCTTCTCTGCAACTTCTGCCGGGTCTTCTATTTCGATTTTCTCTACCTTCGCCCCTAGACTTCGAAGCTTTTCATCAAGGTGGTCGTATCCACGTTCGATATACCTTACATCAGTAATAGTGGTCTCTCCTTCTGCACAGAGGGCCGCTATAACCATTGCTGCCCCTGCACGGATATCGTTACTAGTGACGGTTGCACTCTTTAGTTGCGATGGCCCGATAATCAATGCCTGATGCGCGTTAAGCATTTCTACATGTGCGCCCATTTTTTCAAGCTCGTACAAATATGCCATGCGTCCTTCAAACATTCGCTCGAATACCCTGCTGACCCCTGTGGCCTGTGTCATCACCACACCCATCGGAGACATAAGGTCTGTCGGGAAACCTGGGAAGATGTTTGTCTTCACTCTTGTTGCCTTCAAAGAAGATAGTTCACCATCAACAAGAAGTACCTTCTCTGCTGCATCATACTTCCACTCTCCCCCCATCCTTTTTATTGTATCGAGGAACGAAATGAGGTGGTCGTATTCAAAGTCGTGAATACGAACCTTTCCACGTGTTACGAGCGCTGCGATTACAAAAAATCCTGCTTCCAAGTAGTCAGCTGGTACACGGAACTCTTTGCATTCAAGCGTGCTCTTTCCGCGTACGATTACCGTATGTGATCCAATGCCCTCTACCTCTGCCCCCATCTTTTGTACAAAGTATTCTACTGCTTGCACATGTGGTTCTGCGGCGGCCATTTCGATACGCGTTTCACCAGGTGTTAGCGCTGCGGCCATAATAGCATTCTCGCTTGCGGTCACTGAAAATTCTGGAAGGATGATTGTTCCTGCCTTAAGCGTTCCCTGTAGGTGCAATACTTCGTCTGTGCTCATATCCTCTGCACCCAACTGTGTAAGGGCTGCAATGTGCGCTTCAACGGAACGCTTTCCGAGAACACATCCCCCTGGATAGCTCATCTCTACCACACCGAAGCGTGCAAGAAGAGGACCGAGAAGGACAATAGAACCGCGCAGCTTTGAAACGTACTCTGCAGGAATTGGTTTGCTCTGTAGGTTGTGTGTTCGAATGCGAACAGTTCCATCAACGAAGCTTGTTTCTGCTCCGAGGAAATCTAGTATCTTTAAAATTACTTTGATATCACGCAAAAATGGAACATTGGTAAGTACTGTTTCCCCTTCTGTCAGAACTGATGCCGCTATAAGTGGAAGAGCTGCATTTTTTGATCCACTGATTGTGATATCCCCCTTTAGAGGCACTCCACCTGTGATGCGATATCGAATATCCATAGGGCAAAATTATAGCTTATTTCCTGCTTTGAAAAGCAAGTATCTTCGGAAATACCGCTTCAATCAACAACATCCCTACTCCAATACACACAAATGAGTCTGCGACGTTAAAGATAGGGAAAGTACCTATTTGGACGAAATCTGTGACATATCCGTCCCTTAGACGGTCTATGACATTTGCCATTCCTCCACCGATAATAAGGGCATATGCCTGAATGCTGACTGTTGTTTTTGCTGATCGTGCCATATGAGCAACGGCTGCAAGTGCCCCGAGGATCATAATCTCTTGAATACCACGAGGAAGCTGAATTCCCCATGCAATACCAGGATTCAGTGAATACGTCAGGCCGATATGCTTCCCGATAATAGGTATACGGGTAGAGATGAGAATATCAACTGCAGTTGCTGCAATAATACTGAGCAGACATGCGAGGATTATGGTCGTCCAGAAAGATTTCATAGGGAGATAATATCAGAAGATTCCTTGATGTACGCCAAGAATCCTGTACAATACAGTTAAGTTTGGACTGTCTTATTGGATAAGACGGTCGGCTTACTGAACTATTCATTCACCTTTATACTCATGAAAGCATCATTTATCGCAGCGATTAACCAAATCTGCAGCGAAAAGAACGTAAAGCCAGACCAGGTTATCGATGCTGTAAAGCAGGCGATTTCTACTGCATACCGTAAAGACTACGGAAACAAAGAGCAGGAAATCCGCGTTGACCTTGAAGAAGGACGCGATGAGCCTGTGATCCTTCTTGTAAAAGAAGTGGTAGAAGAAGTGGAGAACGACAACTTTGAAATCTCTGTCGCTGATGCGAAGAAGATTAAGTCTGATTCTGAAGAAGGGGACGAGATTGCAATCGACGTAACACCAGAAGGGTACGGACGAATCGCGGCACAGGCTGCGAAGCAGGTAGTGCTTCAAAAGCTTCAAGAAGCTGAAAAGCAGTCTCTCTACGATATGTTTAAAGACCGTGAACACGAGCTTTTGACTGCGACTGTTACAAAAGTAGAACCAAACTGGGTAACACTTGAAATCGAAGGAATGACCGTATCTATGCCGTGGAGAGAGCAGATCCCGGGCGAGCACTACTACACAGGAAAGCGTATTAGAGTGTTCCTCGATACTGTTGAACTCACTGGCAAAGGACCACAACTTCGCATCTCTCGAACACACTCAGGTCTTGTACGAAAACTCCTTGAGCTTGAAATCCCAGAAGTACGAAATGAGGATGTAGAGATCATGGCGATTGCTCGCGATGCAGGTTTCCGAAGTAAGGTTGCTGTATCTAGCAAGGACCCACGAATTGATCCTATCGGTGCTTGTGTTGGACAAAAAGGAGTACGTATTCAAGCGGTTATGGACGAGATCAATGGTGAGCGTGTTGATATGATTGAATGGAGTGAAGACCCAATCAAATTGATTTCTACAGCACTGCAGCCTGCTGCAATCTCTGCTGTGATCATCGTTAACGACAGTGAACATGTTGATGAAGAAGGTCGTAAGGTAAAGAAGCGTGCTGCTGTCTTCGTTGAAGAAGCACAACGTCCAATGGCTATTGGTCGTAAGGGGCAAAACATTCGTCTTGCTACAGACCTCACATCATTCGAGCTTGATATGTACAACTACGAAGAGCTTCCTGCATTTAAGGCGAAGCTTGCAGAGCTCCGCGGTGAAGAGGTAACTGTTGTTGAGCTTGATGAAGATGGAGAAGTCATCGGTGCGAAAGCAGATGGTGAACAGAGTGCAGAAGACGTTGCAGCTGATGCAGGAAAAACAACAGTAAAACCAACATCTGCAAAGAAGGCTGAGCCAAAGAAGGAGGAAGAGGCTCCTGCTGAAGAAGCTAAAGAAGAGCCAGCAGCGGAAGCAGCTCCTGAAGCTGAAGAGAAGAAAGAGGACTAAGAACAGTATTAAGGGACAAGTATTAAGTATTAGGGGATACCCTTAATACTTAATACATAATACTTAATACTCTTTCTTAACACCTTTTTCTTCCACAAAACTCATTTACCTTATAACCTTTCTTCAATGAATTTACCACGCATACCCCTCGTCGTTCTCGACACAGAGACCACTGGTTTTATCCCAAAGGTAAACCGTATTATTGAATATGCACACATGGTGGTGCGTGAAGGAGAAATTGTTGATGAGTATGAACAGCTGATCTCTATTCCTGATAATGACATTCCAGAACATGTGCAGATCATTACACGTATAAAGCCAGAAGCACTACGTGGCCAACCAACATTTGATAATATTCGCGAGCGTATCAAGAATAAGATGGGAGCAGATACATTAATAGTGGGACAAAATGTTTCATTCGATATTCGCATGCTTGGAGGAGAGGGCATCGACATTTCAGAGCGGCCGTGGATCGATACATCGATGCTTGCATCACTTGTCTTCCCGGAACTTGAAAGTTATAGCCTTGGATACGTTAGTACCGTGCTGGAGCTGAACCATGCCCCTGTCCATAGGGCTCTTGGTGATGTTCGTGCAACGCTTGAATTACTAGAAAAATGTTGGGGGAGGCTTTTGGAACTACCAAAAGATGCGACTGATGAGATCAAAACTATCATGAGTAAAAGCTCACCTGGTTATAAGATTTTATTTGATGCACTACCAACAAATAGCAACACTGAAAAGCCTTCTTGGATGACAATGCCACCGGCCAAGAAAGTAGAGAGCAGCGACACTGCCCTTGAACTTCGCAAGCCTGCTGTTGGTATTGTTGACCTTATTGAAGAGCCACTGGACCCAAGCTTTTTACAAAACATCGTAGATTCTGCAGCGAAAGACACTTCTACTGTTCACTGGATCGCTGTGAAAAACTTAACAGCCACCGTAAAGCGTCTAACACTATCAAAAGATGTTCGTGTGTTACAGCCGCCATTTCTTATGCTCGACGATGTCGTCGCAGATAGTTTGCGTACACAAGAAATATTTAGCTCTGATGAAGCATCTCTTCTCACAAAACTCGACTGGTATCACCCTTCTGTCATTTCTGAAGCTCCAGTACATGGAGGAGAGAAGTCTGTCTGGGGAGGAAAGCTTGCATGTACCGATGAAAGTGCGTCGTACACAGATCAATTTACGAACCTACCGTCTGTGATCTTACTGGACCATAGACAGCTGCTTGCTTTTATCGATGATCCTGACCATGCAGCTCATGGTGCGCTGAATAGCGACGCTCATATCATTATTGATGATGCATCGATGCTTGAAGATACCGCTAACAAGGCATACGGACAGTACTGTAGCTTTAACGACCTACGTGCAGCCGCAGAAGGAAACGACAAGCTAACAAAGTTCACAGACTTACTACAAATTTGGATTGAAAAGATTCGCCATGACCAAGATGTTCGGTTTATCACACGACCAGATATAGAATCGCCTCAGGCGAGTGCACTCCGTGAACAGATTATCGACCTCCAAAGCGATACAACACTGCGTCCACAGACACAGAGGCTTCTGAGTGCAGCACTTGCATGCCTGTCACCTGAAGCAGCAACACGCATTACGTGGATGGAAACACGACAGGACGGTAGCCAGTACCTTCACTCTGTCCCAGAAAGCGTCGCTGAGCTCATGAAGAAACAATTGTATGATGTATTCCCTGTCACGGTCATCATCCCTCCTAAGAGCGCTGAACTTCTTCAGGAGACATTGCACCGAGGAACACAGAAGTCTTTAAACACTGTTATTCAAAAATCGCAGATCAATACACCGATCTCTTTCCCAGAAAACCTGAGAGGTGGAAAGGTCATTGCAGACCCACCTGATGGTAAGACTATCATTCTTGCTGGAAGCCGCAGAGTGATAGAAGAGTACTTCATTAAGTACACCGAAGACCTTGAAAGCCGTGACATCACACTTATTTGTCAGAACTTTAGCGGGGGACAGAATCGTATGCAGGCAGAGTTCTTGGCAGCGAAGAGTCCTGTTGTATGGGTGATCACTCCGTGGATGTTTGAGGGACTAGAGTTGCCGGCTGGTACCGTCGACCACCTCGTCATGGATGCTATTCCGTTCGACAACCCTTCTTCTCCTGTCTTTGGTAAACGTGCAGAGCATTTCGACAATGCATTCCTTGGATACAGTATGCCGCGCCTTTTCCAGCGACTATTTCGTATAGTGCGCACGTTCCGTCGCATAGCATCTGATACTGCAGATATCTCTGTCATTGACGCACGCATAATAGAGAAGCGCTACGGAAGCTCTGTAAAGAAGTACATGGAAATGGTCTGCAAAGCCTTGAAGTCCGAGACTAAGGCAGAGTTTTCTAATAGCGACTATCCAGAGAACTGGCAGCTGAATCTTTTTTAAAGAGTACAAAGAGTACAACGATTACAAGGATAGAAGAGAACATCCTTGTGCTCTTTATCGACGAAGCATTACTCCTGCAGCCATGCTCATGATGATGACCATGGACGTTATGACTCCTATTTGTACTGTGCGATTGTTTTCAGCGAGGAGGGAGGCGATAGGCATTGCTGAAATATTTGCTCCTAGTGGCGGGTTTTCAGAACAGGTAACAACGAGTGGGCGACAGTGAATATATGATACGGAGTCTGTTGTGTCATTACTTACAATCCTATCGTAGGCAACTCCAACTAATAATGTTAAATCAGCATTTATTGCCGGCTCATCTGTCTGACATGGTCCGCGCGGGCCATCATTGTAGTTTTTCAA
>Ga0257121_1000593_pt1 | contig 30385 bp, 23 predicted proteins | sample SI106_100metaG_FD_190180 | JGI IMG/M metagenome (GOLD analysis project Ga0257121, IMG submission 190180) | Marine microbial communities from Saanich Inlet, British Columbia, Canada - SI106_100 | ecosystem: Environmental > Aquatic > Marine > Inlet | place: Canada: British Columbia | collected...
TGCCTTGCGAATTTATTGCAACGGATCCGCTACGCGACAGAGTCTGGCCTCCTGATTGAAATTTCTTTGCGCGCGTGCCCGCATGGGACAAGTTGTCGGAGCAAGCCATCAGCCGTGACTTCAGTTTAGCCGTGTTTGCCCACATTGATAATGTGTCAGCGGAAACGTGGACCATGTCTGGAATCACCGCAACATAATCAATGCCGCCGCACATAGCCAAACCGATTGGGCCAAGCTCGCGAGCGGTCATTGGCAGCATGCGGTTTCCTAGATGCGTTACAGCAATTTTTCCATTAGCGCGCAACATTTCGCACTGCAATGCTGTAGCTCTGCTGTGACCAACAGATGGTATTACATTGTTTCGGCGCAAAACTTCGCTCGCCTCTAGCGCACCATCAAGCTCTGGGGCCAAAGTTGTCATCATTAGCCAACCGCCGCAAGCATCTATGAATTGTTGCGCTGCTTTAATACTCGGCTTGCGCATGCCTGTTTTAGGCAAGGCGCCGGACATCTCGCGCGAGACGAATGGGCCTTCGACATGCCAGCCCGCAACGCGAGTACGAGCACCTTTTATCGACGCCCACTTGTCCCAATTTTTGGCGGCTTGTATCAGCTGTTTATTTGTCGCTGGATAAAGCCCCGCTAGTGTTGTAGTCACTCCAGTGCGCGCGAGCTTGACGGTCATTTTGTGTAAGCGCGCCGGAGTCCCCGAACCGCAATCTACACCTGCAAATCCATGCAGTAGTGTGTCAACAAAACCCGGCAACATGCATTTATCTTTAAGATTATGTAAGGTAGCCGCCCTAGATGGGGATGGCCGATTAAACGAAACTCTCTCAATGACTCCTTTGCTGTAGGTCAACCAGCCATTACGAAACTGCTTGCCGTCCCAAAGTTTTGCTTGAATGCCTTTTTTCATTTGTTACTCCGCCGATGAAGGCTTGTGCCACCAATATAAAGAAGCGCTGCCATAATCTCGACGCTCTATTCCGGGTAGCTGTTCGAGCTCGATATCTAACAGTAGGCCTTTCGGGGTATGAGCGATTGCGCAGCCGCCTGGGGCGAGAACTGCGGCTAGATCTAAGAAAAGCTGCCACACATTAACACGCTTCACGCCGCCGTTGCGGAAGTCTGCATAAGGTGGGTCGAAAAAAATAACGTTCGGGGCTGCTTCTGAATCAGCTAAACCCGGCATAGAATAAGCGTCGATTTTTAAAGCGCGCATTTTGTCTGAGCATTTGATTAGTTTGGCATTTTCTTTGATCTGCTCAATGGCCAAGCGATTATATTCAGCAGCAACTACCTGCGATGCACCGCGAGAAAGAGCCTCAAGGCCAAGGATGCCAGAGCCGGCGTAAACATCCCACACTGTCGCCCCGTTGATTATTTTGCTTAAATGATTAAATACTCCTTCTCGCGCACGCTCTACCAGCGGACGCGTAGCTGCAACCTTTGGGACCTTTAATTTTCGTCCTCTATGTTCTCCGGCGGTTATTCTTAGCATGGCTAGTATAGAATAAGGTCGCCATGCCTAGACTACACGTCAACATTGATCATGTCGCAACTGTGCGGCAAGCCCGCAATAGTAATCAGCCTGATCCTGTTCTTGCTGCAGGCTTATGTGAGCTTGCTGGAGCCAACGGCATCACTGCTCATTTGCGGGAAGATCGCCGCCATATCCAAGACCGTGATGTGCAACTATTGAGTGACATGAACAAGACTTTGTTCAACCTTGAAATGGCCTACACTCCTGAAATGATTGCGATCGCTCAAGAAATTCGCCCTGATCAGGTTTGTTTAGTGCCAGAAAAGCGCCAAGAATTGACCACGGAAGGTGGCCTCGACTTAAGCGCTGCCAACGACAGCTTTACGCAAGACATCAAAACTTTGCAAGATAATGGCACTGAGGTAAGCTTATTTATTGACCCAGACCCGACTGCGATTGAAGCCGCGGCTAAAGCAGGGGCGACTTTTATTGAGCTACACACCGGAGCCTACGCCAATGCCACAGGCAAAGACCGCGAAAATGAGCTCAAAAGACTTACCACCGCAGCGATTTACGCTCACGAGCTTGGTTTGCGGGTAAATGCCGGGCATGGTCTAGACTACGATAATGTTATGCCCGTTGCGCAAATTCCTTTCATTGAAGAGCTAAATATTGGCTACTCAATAATCAGCCGTGCAGTTTATGTTGGTATCGACCAAGCAGTGCGTGAGATGCAAGATCGCATCCTGGCCGCTGCCCCGCCAGAAGAAAATTAATTTCGTGCCTAAACCAACTCCCATTTTCATTAATGCTAGGTTCTTAACCGAACCTCTTACGGGCATTCAACGGTGGGGACGCGAGACGCTTACTGCATTAGACCAATTAATTGAAGATGGTGTTATCGATGGCGATAAGTATAGCTTTACGCTTCTGAGCCCGGTTGCCCCAGAAAACATGCCTAGCTACCGGCATCTGCCACTCAAAATAAAGGGCTTGCTGCGCTCTCACTTTTGGGAGCAGTTTGAGCTGCCATTTATCGCGCGCGGTCTGCTGTTAAATTTCAAAACTACTGCTCCTATGTTTAAGCACAATAAGAGCATGTTGATTCATGATTTACAACCATTTGCTCGCCCTGGCACTCATTCTTTTATTTTCAACGCTCTTTATAAATTAATTGTTCCCATTGCGGCGCGTAATGCCAAGGTTGTTACTTGTCTTTCAAATAACACTGCTGCCGAAGTGGCAAAGTATTTAAAAATCGACACGGAAGATTGCATTATTACTGGTTGTGGTCATGAGCACATTTTATCAATAGTGCCAGACGATTCCGTTTTGTCCGACAATAACCTTGAGTCAAATACTTACTTATTGGCTGTAAGCAGTTTAAACCCTAATAAAAACTTTTCGGCTATTTTACGGGCCATAAAACTTTCTGGCGTAAAGAACAAGCTTGTTATTGCCGGCGGCGCTAATCCAAAAATATTTCGCGGTAGCGGCATCGCTGAGCTTCCGCCAAATGTTATTTATGTCGGACGAGTTAGCGATGAACAGCTGCGTTCGCTTTACGAAAATGCGCTCGGCTTTGTTTACCCATCCTTTTACGAAGGCTGGGGATTACCTCCCGGCGAAGCGATGTTGTTAAATTGCCCTGTCATTGCCAGTAATACGACCTCGTTGACACAAGTGTGCGGGGATGCCGTGCTCTACTGTGACCCTGCAGACGATAATTCTATTGCCGAACAAATTCGTCGACTATGCGAAGACGATGCTCTTCGCGCGCAGTTAATAGAAGATGGTTTTAAACAATCGCAAAAATTTACTTGGCGCCAAGTTGCGCTCAACGTATGGCGCTCAATTGAAAAAGCCCGTCGTGAATAAACACGACAGGCCGGTGAGGGTAAAAGTTTATTATTAAAACTCTAGGTCTTCGTCAGCTGGTGCTGGAGGGCCGCCCATTTGCATTTGTAACATGGCGGTTATATCTGTAACGACAACGCCTTCTGCAGGAACAAAAGTAAATGTACCTTCTTCAAACTCTTCAACGATTGCAGAGTCTGATGCGGTCAATGTAAAAGTATCGCCTTCAGAGCGCGCGCCTTCGATAGATGCTAGTAAAAATGAGTCTGCATAAAAGCATGCGGTCATTGTGCCATCTTCGCCTGAGGCCGCTGTGTAGCGACGCAATTTGTCGGTCGAGCCTTCTTCTTTGAGTGGTATCTCGCCAAGCATTTCGTCAACCATGCCTTCAAAAAAGTCTGAACTTGGCGCCTCTTCTTGACCCAACATTTGAAGAAGCACTGCAACCTCAACTTTAATTGGGCCATTCATCATGCCGCCTGTCATTTCTGCCATATTGTCAGAGTTGGCGTACAAAAATTCGCCATCGCACATAAGAGTGAACTCTTGAACGATTTCGCCTTCGAATGGATCTTCGCTTGATATCTTTGCGCCAATCGCAAAGTGTGTCAAGTCTTGTAGTCGAATGTCAAAGCTCATGCTTGAATCCCCCATTTCTGAAGTTGTAGCAATATCAAACTTTGACTTCCACTTTGAACCCACTAAAGCCTTGGCAGCTTTTTGGGCTAGCTCTGAAGAAGCGGGTACTGGTGGCTCAACAGTTGCTTCAACTTCTTGAGCAACAAGTGGAGAGGCGCAAAGAAGCGCCACTGTAATTAGGAAAGAGGTGTTTTTCATTTTCAGCCATATCATACGCGTTTTATGGAATTGTGTTAGATATATAATCTTAAATTACACTATTAATTGCTGCCAGAGTCCAATATATGGCACTTGCGGCTCCAAGACTTATTTTTACGACTCTACCAAATAGCACCCCTAGGCTTGCGCCAACCCCAATCTTCATTAGGCCACCGGAGGTTGAGTCACGTTTAGCGAAGACTAATTCGAAGATAAGCGCGCCAAGAAAAGCTCCTGCACAGGCGCCAACCAAAGTCCCAACAATAGGAATTGGAATTAGAAAGGTCAAAAAAATACCGCCAAGCAACGCGCCAAGAAAAGAGCCGAACATGCCGGCCTTGCTAGCTCCTGCCTTAGAAGCCATTTTACTACCGAGCAATAGCTCGCTCAGCTCAGCAATACCAGCAGCAGCGAGCATCACGGCGAGTGGTATGTATCCTTCCTCACCTAGAGGGATCAAGGCGCATGCCGCCATCAACCAATTGCCTGGTAAACCAAAGGGTATGGTGAGAAAAGCTAGCCAAACCCAAATTACACCTATTACCGCGTGTAGAACGTCCATATCTCTATCATATCGTGAGCAGCACTCCCTTTTTGGCGCATTTAACTGATGATGACATCGGGCATTCACGACCTTGACGGGTTGCGGTCGCACTTCCGCACTAAGTTTGTCCACCAGCTTAATGAGGCCAATGCAAATATCAAGATTGAGGATGACAACTTAGTGCTAAATTAATCTGATATACTATTTGCGCAATGCGCAAATTTTTCTTCATCCTTTGCTCGCTTGCTATGGCGTCTGCTGTGGTTGGCTTGGTGCGCGGCATTGGTGCGATGGTTGATGGAAATTGGTCTGCACTTGGCGACAGCGACTTGTTATGGATTCAGTGGTCTAATGACATCGGTATTAAACGCATGCTACTGAGTGTACCGATAGCTTTACTTTTATTAAAACTAGTCGGCCAAACCCGGCCACTAAGCCTGTTCCAAAATTGGCGCGCTGCCCTTATCTGCACTTCTATTGCATTGCTACCTCATCTTATGGCCGAGATAAAGGTACCGGACAGCTCAACCAAGCCAAGCATTGTTTTAATAACTCTAGATTCAGTCCGACTCGATTTTCTTGGCTGGGGTGGTAGCGAACTGCCGACCTCGCCCAAGCTAGACGCCTTGGCGGCAAAAGGCGTGCGGTTTACTCAAAATATTTCGCAGTCTTCGTGGACAAAGCCGTCCACTGCTACTTTGCTAACTGGCTTAGTCCCTAGCAAACACCATGCCAATTCGCGGTATGGGCCATTGGCTAATTCGCAACGCACCCTAGCCGAAGCGCTGTCGTTAGATGGTTACCGCACTACTTGCTACTCTTCTAACCCCAACATCACTCCCACCTTTGGCTTTATGCAAGGTTTTGATTTTATACACCATGATGTTGCCTCAACAGCAACTGAATTAATTGCAAGTGGCAAGCAATGGTTAGATTCTGCAGACAAGCGAGCGTCGTTTTTGTACCTACACTTAAATGATGCGCACTACCCTTACGAGCCAAGCAGTGAATATGCGGGCATGTTTAACAAAACTGGCATCGACGCCTTCCTTGACGGCTCTGCTGAAATAAAGTTCAGGAATTCGTTTGGCGAAACTTTTAGCGAAGGGCAAGTTGAAAGTTTGAAACTTTCTTATGCAGAAGAGATTAAATATCTTGACGATGTCGTCGGTGACTTTGTAAACGAGCTGTTAAACAGCCGCGATGACATTATTGTTATTATCACCGCCGACCATGGCGAAGAGTTTTTAGAGCATGGTGACCTTGGGCACGGACATACGGTTTACGATGAACTTATACGGATTCCTCTGCAATTTGTTGCTAGCAACAAATTGATGGGAGAAAATGATTGGCAAATTGGCGTTCACCAGCAGCAGGTTCGCCAAATGGATGTACTTCCAACGATTTTAGAAATGTGTAGCCTCGGTTGGCCAAATGAAATCCGTCCGCTTGATGGAGAATCGCTCTTGCCTTTCTTCCGCGAAACTCAAGGCGAGCATGAACATCGTCAAGCCATATCAGAAACCGATAGCCAAGGTAGCGCCTTGTCGGGTATGGCCGGCCCGCTGCGCAGTTTCCGGCTACCTAGCTCTAAACTAATCATTGGTGATCCGTGGACAGAAGCCATCTCTAACCGCGTGTGGTTGTTTAACCTTTTGGCAGATCCGCGTGAAACAAACAATTTAGCGCAAAGCGATCTTGATGAGGTTAAGTCTATGCGTGGTAAATACGATGCTAGCGGATGGCTGCTGCCAACTTTTTATAACTCGTCGGCGCGCGTGACCATGTCCGAAAATGAAAAGGCGCAGTTGGCGGAAATGGGTTACAGTGACGATGGGGAAGATGCTGCCGCCGATTACGATCCGTACTTCGACCCTCGGGCTATTCCCTGGGTTGAGTTAAAAATCAGCTCTGATTAATTAAATCAGCTTTGTTTTTCCGGGCACAGGAACGGCGTCATCAACGCCAGGACCATCCGCCCATTGCGTTGGGGTTAAATCAAGTTCAGAATTTAGAGCTTGCTCCCATGTGACTTTCTTCCCGGTGTATGCCGACATGCGCGTCATAATCGCTGCCAAAGTTGAGTGGGCCATATCTACTCCTTGATTCATCGCGCCTCCGCTACGTATTGACTCAAATAAGTCGTCATGCTCAGTTTGGTACATGTCATTACCTGGGCCATCGTACTTCCAATTATTATCGCCTTTTATTTCAAACTTGCCTGCCCAGCCGTCAATGTATGCGATGCCTGTGGAGCCAATCACGCGGTCAAGGTTTTCCATATGACATCCTTTCATTTGGCGACATTGCAGAGTGGCTTGCGTGCCGTCCGCCCAATCGTAAACTGCTGAAAAATGATCGAATACATTGCCGTACTTTTCTGCTGTACGAGTTTGCCGACCGCCTGATGCCATAACGCTAGATGGGGTTTCGTCGCCTTTAGCCCAAAGTATTTTGTCAACCGAATGAATGGCTTGCTCGACAACATGGTCGCCGCTTAACTGAGAATAGTAAACCCAGTTACGCAACTGGTACGCAAGGTCTGACCAACCGGCTTGACGCTCCTTATACCAAAGTTGGCCTGCCATATAAGTTGCATGAACGCCTACCACCTTACCTATGCCGCCTTGCAATATTTTTTGATAAAGAGCGCGATGCCCAAACGCCGCACGCCAACAGAATCCACTTGCCAACGACAACCCCTTGGATTTAGCCATTGCTGCTGTTTCTAATACTGAGCGCACGCCTTTACCGTCTACGGCAACTGGCTTTTCGCAAAACACATGGCGGCCTGCTTCTACTGCCGCGCGCAAGTGCTGAGGTCGAAATACTGGTGGTGTCGCCAAGAGCACTACGTCTACTTGTTCGATTACTTTTTCAAATGCGTCGAAGCCGACATGTTGACGCTCTGCGGTAGCCTGAACGCGCTCGCCGAAATTTTCGACTAGCCCCTTATGTGAACTACCTAAACGATCAGCTGTTAAGTCTCCCATCGCATAAAGGACGGCATCGGGGTCGGCATTCAATGCTTGAATTGCCGCTCCTGTGCCGCGGCCACCGCAGCCGATAAGGCCGACGCGCAGCTCTTTAGCGCTGCTCGCAACTAGCTTGGTGCTAGCAAGGGATGTCGCAGCGAAGCTAGCGCTGGCACCTTTAAGGAATAATCTACGATTCATGTAACTTCTAGTCAGGGTAGGGTTTAGGGCTTTACATCAGTAACAATACGAAAGCCGACGTTTCCTGCGTCTGACATCCACCAAGAACTTTTTGGCCATTGCGGATCACGCGCCTGCCACGATGTTTGATATTTAGCTGAAATGTCTTCGCGCAAAGCGCTTTCTAAATCGAGAAAACTGCCGCCAAGGGTCATTCCATTAGGGGTAGCCTCGTCAATCACCCATTCCTCGACATTTCCTATCATGTCAAACAGACCGTTTTCGTTTGCGGCAAACTGCGCAAGCTGATGTGGGGTGCCACCTGAATTATCTTTAAGCCAGGCAGTTTGGGCAGATGTTTTTGCTTGCCCAAGCGCTGACCGCCATTCTCTCGAAGTGGGCAACCGAAATTCGTGATCGTATTGCGCACTCAGCCATTTGCAAAAATTTTGAGCAGCAGAATATGTCATTCCTATTGCTGGCATACCGTCATGTCCGTAACCACGGGTGACCGGGAACACCGAATGGCTAGGGCCCGTTATTCCATCTACTTCAATTTGCTCATCCTCGCGTAAAAAAAACAAATCGTAGACGTTCCAGCTTATCTCAGTCGTCGACACAAAAATTGATGCCCCTCCTTCCGTCGCAACCTCTTTGAATTCGATTGTCGCGCTTTCGTTTAAATTAAAAATGACTTCGGGGCTTTTTTGTGCAGATAAAAACTCGACCAAGTCCGACAACTCTGAATCATTAAGCTTGTCGGAGAAATCTTTTGGCATTGCCGACTCTGCGCTTGGCTCAACAATGAGTTTTTTGATTTGTTCACTCGAGTAACGCGAGCCTACGCCCGAAAGGTCGGGCCCTGCAGGATTTACAAAACCATCTGGCGTTACACCTTGCATGCTATGACACTTAGTACAGCCCAGCACTGTGTCCTCGGAAAAAAGTTCGCGACCTCGAACTTGGGGGCCCTCTTTAAGTATCGAAGTGAAATCCAAATTCATTTTAGATGTGGCCCCTATATCGCGGCTAGGAAACTCTTGCCACTCGTTTAGTAGCATGTCAAAACCATGCGGGTCGTCCCATTTTGTTAAATACACCGCGACCTCTTCCAGCAAATAATTAGGATGCCTTGGGTTTTGTGCATACTCATACAACTCTTTAGCGAATTCGCGCGAGCCGATAAGGTTTTTACTTGCCAATACTCGCCGTACCGAAGCATTGTTGTACTTAGCGTGATCTATTTCAAGGTTGGCAAGCGCCTGTTTCGCCGATAAGACATCGCGATCATATATTGCGCAAATTGCTTCGTTTGCCACAGCTGAATTTTCATCATGAATGTAACTAACAAGCTCAGGGCTTCGCTGCTTACGAAGCGCCAAAACGCTTATCATTCTTTGTGCCGCAGTTTGCTCACTCATTACAGCGACTAGTTCTCCTGGTTGCGCTTGCGCAGCTATAGCTTCGACCAATGCGCTGCGAACAAAGCGGTCTTCACTATCTGCAAGCTCCATTATTTCGTGAGCGCGCCCGGGGTAATGGCTCAATCCAAGTGCCGCGAAGTATTGAACGCGAGGCGAAGGATCTTGCAGTCCTTTGATAAACCAAGGTTCCATTTTTTCGCTATGCACTTCATTGGCGCTGCGCAACAGCTGTGCGCGTATTTCTTCATTTTCATCATTGAAACAAATTGGCGGGAGTAAATCTCGTTGCTGCTTTATAGACAGCGATGCTAGCGCCCACAAGGCATGGCAGCGCGCAACTACTGAATTGCTGCGCTCTATCGCAAAGGTGTGCAACTGAGGAACCGCATGACGATTCACTAGCTCGAATTGGGCGCGCTGTCGAACTCGCTTATCTTTGCTCGACAACAAATCAATTAATTTTGCGGAGCTTAACTTCGAGATGTCCATCGCTAACAGCTCAACACTTTGTTGTTGAGCGTCAATATCAGCACCAGCAAAATCGGCGCGAAACAAGTTGCCTACTCCGTCGCCTATCCAACCTTTAACCCAATCGCTTATATACAGAGAGCCGTCGGGTGCGAAACAAACATCTGTCGCTAGCACCTTCCACCAAAAATCTTCTTGTGAATCGAACGCAAAGCCTGCGCCATCAGGCTTAACTGTAAATCGCACGATGCCCGAATAATCTGCGCCGCCCCTAAAGTCTGCTAAGAAAAATGAGCCGTCATACTCGGGGGCCATTCCTACTCCTGGGTAGTATGCCAACCCAGATGGGCCTGCTGCGATATTAGCGAGCGGCTTATTTAAAAATTGCGGGTGGTGTTGCTGCGATGCGTCCCACCAAGATTCAGTCATCCATGGGCCGCGGTCTGGCAAGTATTGAAAGTTCATCCGCCAACCACTATCGCTGCCCTGATAAAGGTAAACAAGTCTCGCGCGGTCGCCGGCATCAGAATTATTATCTACGGTAAACAAATTCCCGTAATCGTCAAAAGCTAATTCTTGAGGGTTACGTAAACCATAGCTAAACACTTCCATGTCGCTACCGTCTGGCCAACAACGAAATACTGCGCCACGTCCAGGTTCGGCTAGATGCACACCCTCTTTAGTTGTAATGTTATATCCACGGTCTCCGATGCTCCAATAAATTCGTCCAAAGGGGCCGCGCGTTAACCCATGCAGATCGTGCCCTCTAAGTGCCACGCGCACTCCGAACCCAGTTTGCATATTTTCAATAACGTCGGCCACGTCATCGCCGTCACTGTCGCGTAGTTTCCACAAATCAGGAATACACGTGTAATAAACATCGCCGTCTAAATATAAAAGTCCTGCACCTGTTCCCATGACCATGTCGTCGAATTCGCCAGCATAAACAGTTGATGTGTCAATGACAAAGTCTCCGTCAATATCGCGCAATAAAACAATTCGGTCTTCTTGCTGCGTCCATGGTTCTAGAAATTCTGGGTGATGCTTCATATACATCGCAAGCCGCCCTTCTACCGTTTGAATTCGCAAGTCGTCTTCTAGCCACTCTGGAAATGTTCGATTATCTGGGACTCCTGCTGTTTCTTGCCGGTATGTCTCTCCGACATAAATCTCAAAATTTGGACCTATTTCTATACATACTGGGTTAGCCAACTGAGGATTCGACGCAACAAGCAGAATGTCCGCCTCAGCCTTTATCTCATGCTGTGTTTGTCCGAAAATGGTGAAAATTGCTGTTATTAGTATCATTTTTGCGGTTTATCGTCATTTTTTTGCATTAGTGCAGTTGCAAAATTGTAAAAAACGCATCATGGGGCTCGCATTTAGATGCGGTATGTTTACAATTTGTTCTTCTTTAACCCGAAACCCAACCAATGACTACAGCCATAATGGATAACTTCACTAACGCTCAAGAATCTTGTTCACAGCTTAACAAAGCCATGACAAAAGAGGAGATTCTTGCTCACGCTTCTCAATACAACGTCCGCTTCATGCGCATGCAGTTTACTGACATCAATGGCGCAAACAAAAATGTTGAAATCCCTGCAAGCCAATTTGAAAAAGCGCTTGACGGTGAAATCATGTTCGACGGTTCTTCAATTGAAGGATTTACCCGCATTGAAGAGTCTGACATGTTGCTTAGCCCAGACTACTCCACTTACCGTATTGACCCATGGCCAAGTTCAGGTCAGTCGCACACGGATCACGGTCTTGTGGCGCATATGATTTGTGATGTAATGCTTCCAGGTGGAAGGCCATTCCCTGGTTGCCCGCGCGGTATCCTTAAAAAGGTTTGCGCAGAAGCTAAAGCAATGGGATACGAAATGAATGCTGGCCCAGAAGCTGAATTCTTTTTGTTCATGCGCACCGAAGACGGTCGTGCTACTACCGATACTCACGACAACGCTGGTTACTTTGACTTGGCGCCAACCGACCTTGGCGAAGAGTGTCGCCGCGAGATTGTTATCGCCCTTGAGAAACTAGGTTTCGAAATTGAGGCCGCTCACCACGAAGTGGCAGCAGGCCAACATGAAATTGATTTCAAATATGGTGATGCTTTAGACACTGCCGACAAGCTTTCAACATTCCGTTTTGTCGTTCGCAAGGTTGCGCGCGATATGGGTCTCCACGCAACTTTTATGCCGAAGCCTTTGTTTGGCGTAAATGGTTCAGGCATGCACGTTCACATGTCTTTGTTTGAAAATGGCAACAACGTTTTCTTCCAAGAAGGCGCGGATAACGAAGGCGTCTCCGACATTATGCGTTGGTACGTTGGAGGCCTTCTTGCTCACGGCCGCGCATTCTCTGCAGTGACTAACCCAACCGTCAACTCATATAAGCGTTTGGTCCCTGGTTACGAAGCCCCAACGCATCTTGCTTGGTCAATGCGTAACCGTTCGCCGTTGATTCGCGTTCCTGCTCGCCGCGGTATCGGCACTCGCTGCGAATTGCGTAGCCCAGACCCGTCATGCAACCCGTATCTAGCGTTCGCGGTAATGCTGGCTGCCGGCTTAGATGGTGTTCGCAATCAAATTGATCCGCCTGCGCCTGTAACGGGCAATGTTTACACTATGAGTGCGCGTGAGCGTTCACGTTACAAAATTAAGAGCTTGCCTGCTAACCTCGGTGAAGCGCTTAACCAACTAGAGAAAAGCAAAGTAATGAAGGATGCTCTTGGCGAACACGTATTCGAACAATTCATTACCGCAAAGCGCGGTGAATGGAGTGAATACATTGCACAGGTTCACGACTGGGAAGTCGATCGTTACCTAAGTAGCATTTAACTTAAGCCGGCGCCACTGATTGGCGCTGCTGAACAAGACGCACGGCCTGCTGCAAACAATAACGCAACGGTCGTGCGTCTGCCATTTTTTGACCAACAATATCATAGGCGGAGCCATGCATTGGGCTGAGCCGTAGCACGTCCGCGCCGACAAACAAACTATTCGCCTGCTCGCGTGGCAACATTTTCAGAGCTATAAAAGCTTGGTCATGATACAAGGCAATAACAACATCATATTTGCCCTGTGCGCCTTCATTAAAAATAACATCTGGCGCAAGTGGTCCGGATGTCTGAAGCCCGAAATGTTTGTTTGCCAACTGAATTGCTGGAGCGATTATTGCTGCCTCTTCGCTGCCAAAGGCTTCGTTCTCTCCTGCATGAGGATTTAGCCCTGCGATTGCCACTCTTGGGTTTCCAATTTTTAAGACTTCGCGCGCAGCATAATGAGCCATCTTTATTTGCTCAGCCAAATATTCAACAGTAAGTGTGCTGATGGCCTCGCTCAAAGACATGTGGCGTGTAGCTATCCACACCTTGAGTTCGCCCGCGCAAGCTAGCATGCCATAACTAGAAGAGTTGGCTGCTTCTCCTATTATTTGCGTTTGCCCTTCATAGTCGAAGCCGGCTAGGTGCATGCTTTCTTTGTTAACTGGCGGAGTAAGCATTGCATCGGCATCGCCACGCAGACACATTTCGGCTGCACTAATAACAGCCTCAACAGCTGCTGCACCAAATTCAGAATGAGGGGTTCCGACAGGAGCTGTGGGCAGTGCAGAGCTTAGTTCGAGCACTGGCAAAACATCTTCTCTAGTTTTCGCCAACGCAAACCCTTCGGCTGCACTTTCAACTCTCTGTAAATTAAGATTGATAGAGTCACGCGATGCTATGGACCGAAGGCGCTTTAAGTGACCCAGAATCAATGGGGAACAACTCGCGCGCGCCTCGTTATCAGCGAGACAGCTCAAAAGAATTTCTGGCGCAATGCCGCCGAGATCTCCTTGTGTTACCACAATGCGCGGCTTCATCTTTAGGTTTATTTAATTTACTACTGCAAGTTACTGGGCAGTGTAAACAATTGTAACCATGCTGCCTGCTGTAGACAGAACTAGATGCAGAGGATTTGATCCGCTTGTTGGGTTTGGCGAAATAGTGATGTCTGCGAAAACTACAAAATCTCTTTGGTTAACGATTTCACGTGCCGGAATTTCAATCAAATCTGCAGTAATCGGCAAAGTGAACACACCTGAATTTGTCGAAATAATTATTTCTCCGCCAATAAACTCGTTAGTCACCCATTGGGTTAGTCGAGCTTGGCCATGGGATAATCGGTCGCGATGAACGACTACTAGACCATCACGAGCTAGTCCAAGAATGCTACGATCTTCTCTCGAATTAAGGCCGCCAAATGGCTGGCCCGAGGCTGTGATTATGTCATCTGTCAGCCGCGATGAAGAACGCAATCCGAAGATTGGCATATTCGGTAAATTCGGTAAATTGAAGCGCAAATCGGTAGCTGGGAATAGCTGGTCTAGGATTGGCATAAACTTAATTGGCAAACTACCTATAACTGGGTCATCGCCATGGTCTCCTTCGACCAAACCGCCATTGTTTTGAGTAAGCGCCTGTGGGGCGAACGCCAAAACTACCATTGAGCAGCAAAGGCCTAACAAAGTTAGTTTTGCAAGTTTCGGTAGGTTAAAGTGTGGTGAAGTCATTAGTTGTTTCCTAAGATATCTAGTGATTGTTGCCAGCCATCAACATCGTATTCGCGGTACAGGCTAAGTGCGTTTTGTGCATATTCAGAATCACCTAATTTATTATGCTGCACAGAAATGTTGTGGAAGACAATGCCAAATGTGGCATCGAGTTCAAGAATACCGCTGGCTACAACCCAACGATAGTAGCGCAATGCTGTTTGGTGTTGCTTCTTTAAATCAAACACCATTGCAATTTGGATAGCCGCATGCACGCGCATGATTAAGCGATCACAGTTTGCAAAGACTTCTTCGAATTTGTTTAGTGCTTGCTCTAGATTTTCTAAGTGCACGTTAACTTGACCGAGGTACAAGTTTGCCTCAGGATATTCTGGCTTGAGCATTAAGCATTGATCGAGCAAGTTCTTAGCCTTCGCTAAAGCATGCTTTTGGCCACTTGGTAATTCTATCTCATCATTGCGAGGAGTACCGGCCAACTGGGCATCTGCCAAAGCAGCGGATGCTTCTGAATTAGAAAAATCTACGATATCGACCGGTGCTTCTGACACTGCCAACAAGTAACTATCTTCGCTAGATGCAATTAGCGTATATGCTTTACCTAATTGATAGAGTGCTCGAGCAAGGCGTTCGGCGACCTCGGCATCGTCATAGTCGCCAAGAAACCCCTTGGCCGCATCTATTGAGCACTTTGAAACCTGGAAGCTGTGTGCGTCTAATTCTGTATGCGCAAGTGCTTGTAGTCGGATTGCGCCAAAGAATTCAGAACACCCGTGACAATGGTTTAAATGAAGCATTGCGCCAGACGCCTGACTGTCATTAAGTTCCGAATCAAGCATCGCGCTTAATGCCGACTGAAAATCGAAGCATGTCATTTCGAGGCTACTTGACATTTATCGCCCCCTTTTGAACTTTGCCAACCAATAAACCTTTTCGCGGCTTAGGGGTGCACCTGGCCTCAACAAACTCTCCGCCGTTGAAGCTACGCTTCATTACGTTATAAATTTTACGTCGGGCGCGGAAAATGCGCATCTTTAAGTTTTCTATTCTCAACTCAAGAGCATTTGCTGCATCTCGGTAAGCCAACTCTTCAACTTCAACTAAATGAAGCACGCGTTTTTCTTGTGGAGATAATGTTTTGAATGCCTGAGCGTAAAAGTGCAGGTACAACATCCAGGCCTGGGTAAGATTTTCATTATCTTCCTTCAACGCCGATGAGTCATGCGGGTTCTCTATTGATGTATCCTCTATTTCTAAAGGAGATTCAACTCCATCTGCCTGGCGACACATTAGCGAAATCGCTTGATTACGCTGCGCGCGACGACTGATCTTTAGAGCTGTATTGCGCGCTATAGAGTGCACCCAGTTTTTGAATGCTGTCGGCTTAGATGCGTCGAAATTGCGAGGGTATTTAAAGGCGTTTACAAAGACCTCTTGTGTCACATCGTAGGCATCAATTGGGAAGAAACTACGACGGAGGTGGAAACGCACTAAAGAAAGCACTGTTTCTTGCGAAAACTCATAAAGTAGCGCAAATGCTTCTTGTGAATCGTGGGCGGCATATATGCCCATCAAATCAGTACATAATTGGTCTTTTGCAGAGCCAGACAATCCTTCTAAGTTCTGACTAGCAAACAAGATGCGGTCATGGCCGTGCTCGGCGCCCAACACCTCTAGACGGCTTGCGTTGCAGGCTAGTCGGTAGGCTATTGGGGAAGTAAAAGACATCTGGTGGTTTCCCTAGTTGTGTATATATTAAAGGTAACCAATTATTTGAATAGATGTCGCATAACTTACTCAATTTTTAGGCTCTCTTGGCCCTCTTGAGGGAAATAGACCTCTGTAGACCAAATCACCGTGCTATCTGCTGCATATGCTTTTATTAGCCCAACACCTTCCGGCACATTACCTATTGCCCAGTCACCTTCACGGTCCTTAAGCAAAGTTTGGCGGATGTCCCGAGCAAAATTCACACCGGAAACCGGCTCGTAGCTTAAATACTGCGCTTCCTTGTTATTGTAAATGAGACGCTCAATAGTTGATGTTTTTGGCAAAATTAATGTGCCTTCATTTTCAGGCAAAGCCTTTAACGGGATATGCCCGGCTGCGCTAACGGTAAACTCAACTCCTGTTAAGGCTGACGGTAAACTCACCGTTCCAAATGCGTCGCTGCGTAATGAGCCATAGCCGCCATGTTGAGCGATAATTGCTCCGACTAAGTTTGATCCATCGCTGCTGCGAATGTTCCATAGGAACTCGTCTCCGTTTACGGACGCCACCACGTTTCCGGATGGTGTGCTTAGTACAGCCCACCGCTGCGCACTGCCACCTGGCAGCATGGCAATCATCTCTAAATTTATTCCGGGGCTGTGCTCGATACGAATATTACCACTTGCGTCGGTTGTTGAAGTGCCTGGCAAAAAAGTTTTATCAAGTTCGAATTTAACCGTCATTCCGACACATGGGTTATTCTGCTCATCCAAAAAAGTGTAGTTCTTTACCTCGCTAACGCGATCGACGGTTGCTGAAGTTTCGCCAGCGCTTACTTGCTTTGCAAACCACCAAGCCTTTCCACACGTGGCAGCGCCTGCACCTAACCAAGTGTTTCTTTGTGGCCTAGAGACTAGGAAAAAGCCTTCGGAGGAAACGTCGTTATAACTTACCTTGTTATTGCCCAAACAAAAGCCGCGGGCTTGGGGCAGCCCCAAAGGAGAAAACTTAGCGCGCAAGTATTCATTATCTGACATTTGCAAAGTTATTGGCCCCAAATTTTCGCCGGGCAAAATAGACAAATTTTTGATTATCGATGAGCCAACTCGCCCTAAAGAAACTTCTGGCAGCACCATTAAACGCATATTACCTCCTGGCAATCGCGAAATCAAAAAAGCGCCAGAGTTGGACGTTTTGGCCGGCTCGCCTAAAAACTTCCCCTCAAGAGTCGAGGCAATAATGTCGGCGCCTTGCCATGGCATTCCATCGTCGTTAAGTAGCACGCCGAAAACGCTAGCAGAGTGTTCTAGTTGTAGTTCACCCATGCTCAAACCAGCATCACTAACGTGGACGTCATGCAATGTCGTATAAGACTCATTGGTTTTTATTTTTAAAGTGTAAACACCCGGCGTACAGTCGATACTAACAACATCGCGGATGTCCTTTTTTGTCACAATTGGCAATCCGCTTACGCTAATTAATTGCGCAGACGCCGTTATCCCTTTGGGGATTGTAAAAGATAATTGAGCTGTAGCGTAATCAAGCTCTAACACGTTCTCCGGACCTTCACGCAACATAACGTCAAATGATTGCTTTACTTTGTTCGGCCAAATAACATCTAATGTTCCAGCGCCCGCTGGCAAAAAAGGCATTGGGTATTTTGACCGCCAACGAGAATCGTATTTAGTATTACTATTGCGTGAATAAAAAACAAAAGCAGTTGGGTCTTCGCCTGCAGGCTGATTGCGCCATTTGATTTCTGAAATTTTTGCAATCGATTTGACCACAATCTCCTGTTCGGCTCCTGGAGTAATTTGAGTGCCGCTACGAATCTGCAGGTCGTTTATTAAATAATTAACATAGTAAGAAATTGACGGATCAAAAGCTTTTTGGCATTCTACCCACCCGTCTTCTTCCACTTGGTAGCTGTATGCGGCCCAATCATGCTCTTTCTTTAAGAAGCCCACTACTGCCCCCACCAAAGGCTCCCCCCATGAAGTAACAAAGCGAAATCGACCGCCAACCCCGACGGGGACCTTAAAATCAACTTCATATTTTTCACCCATTTTGGGGAAAGAGAGCGCGTGAATTTGCGACACCATGCCTGGAGAATAAGTCAACACTTCGACATTAGAAGACGTCGCCGTCAGGGATATCATTTCATAATAACCGCTGGCATCCGTCGCAACCGACTGAATGTTGCGATCGGGCGCACCATAACCCAAATATGCTCCCACGCCGATATTTGCTAATGGTTGACCGTCCACGTCAAAGACGTGCCCACTGACTGTAAACGTATTTGTAAGCTCAAAATTAACAGTCTCGCCGGGGCGAACTTTGTACTTTTGAGCTGCCGAATATTCGCCATTACCTTCTACTGTTAAATGATTAAATTTTTCTACGTTTGCAAAGACTATCTGACCATTTGCATCTGTCACCCCCTCATTGCTGAATAATTTTGCACGCACCTGTTTTTCGAAAGAACCATTTCCGCTAGTGCCGTTGTCACGCATGCCGTAACGCGTCACCTTTACGTTAGCTAACGCATCACCGTCGGCCATATTAATGTTTACTGTTATTGGGTTTGCTTCGAATAACTTAATGTTGATGCTGCCTTGTTGCGCCTCTGCTAGATTCAAAAACTTTGCTTCTGACAGGTACCCTTCGGCTTCTACCAACAAAATTACCTGCTGGTTGGGCGGCGCCCAGCCTTCGCTTAACTCAACCGCCTTTCCTTCTGTGAAATAATCAAATAAAACCCAGTTCCCCCAAAGTGTGTCTCCGGTTGATTGTGAATCAAAGAAGTGCTGCTCGAGCTCCAAATCATTTTCTAAAGCGGTGATGTGCGCATGCACTGGTTCGCCATGCAAATCCGTTACTGTTATTTGCTGCGGTAATTGAATTGTCGCCCGACGCTGAATGCCTGGCGTTGTGCCCGCGGACTGCTCAGCTATGCTGTTCAGCGCCGCCTCAGCAATTGCACTGCTTCTAGCATCTATTAAAGTATCAACTATGTCTGTTTGCTTTTTCATTTCAGGGATTTGGTGTGGCAGATTAAAAGAAGGCGAGGAAGGCCACAGCGAGATTAAGCCAATAAGCCCCGCTATTGCGATTAAGGTAGGTTTTGACATTTATCAGCTAAGGCTTTGCGGATTGAAGGTTGCGAGCGATGTCTGAGTGATCAGACAATTGGTCGAAAAAGAAATTCGGCTTCCTGCGCTTTGAGCCACTGTAGAAGCCGTGGTCTATCATGATGCCGAACGGGAATGGAGGTTGGATAACCCCCCCGCCGCCTTGCGCGGCAGCGGCCTGCGAACTTATGCAAGGCCCAGAAGCCGTAGGTGGACTGTAAATTATCGCCACAACGGCAACGGCCAAGAGAATGTGAAAAAACTTTTTCATGATTGGGTAGAGATTAGATTTGTGGTAAATTGATTAATCGTAGAATTCATCGCGTCTTCAATCTGATAAAAACGCGAATCCGTCTTTAGAATATCTAATGAAATTTGCGGCCACGCGTCGCGCATCAAAACCGATGACTCAAGCAATCCCATATAATTAAAAATGTGTGGCCAATGCTCTGACAGAGTAAGCCCCGCATGTATGGTTTGACCGGCAGAATACTGAGCAAGGGCAAGGTGGTGAATAATCCGCCAATTGACATGTGGCGCATATGAATTGGTTAAAGTCTGCTGCAGCCTATCAATCGCTAATTGAGGCTGGCTATTAATTAAATTTGACGAAGCGGAAGTTATCGCAAGTTGAGGCTCATCGCCAACTAACATGAAAGCCAAATCGCAAAGCTGCTGTCCATTTAAATTTTGAAGATTTTCTGCGTGATAGGTTTCTGTCAACAGTTTAGAAGATAGCTGGTCAAGTAGTGCTCTCAACTCTTCGATCTCGCGCCATAGGTTTAATGGGCTGCTAGGGACAAGCATGTGGTCTGGTTGGTACATGCCAGTGCCATCCTCGAGAAGGCCTACCCAAACAGCTGCTTTGTGTAATTTCTCAGCCAACTGAGTAGCCAGCTCGTCAGCATAAGTGCCGCACAATAATTGAAGGTCGCGTTTGCTGAAACTATCTAACATTTTTTCTCCAGTTGTACGGGGTAACATCCTCGGGTACAGATAGTTTGTCTGCCAGCATTGGTAGTTGGCAACGAACATCGTCATTGGTTAAACCTATTGCCCGCGAGACTTCGGGTAAACTTCCTTTTTCAACAATATATAGATAGAACATGGCGCGATGCCGTTTGTTTAACCGGTTGAATTTTTGTTGAAGTGCAATCGAGGCCTCTCCTGGGCTACCCTGTAAGCACGCCCCCTCCTCAATCAATTTATTCGCTTTTGATAATGCTAGAGATTCTACCCACAATTTGAAAACGGGGTTGGAGGGTGGCAGCTGATTTCTTTTTAGCAACAGCACAAATAATAATGTGACTATGGTTTCAGTTGAGACCAGGTAGTAGTTTGTGCGGCTAACTTCTTTAATACTCCCTTCCAACCATGGTTGTATCCGCTCAAACAACTCACCAAACAATTTTAATCTCTCGCTAGGTTTTTGGCCTTGAGCTAACGAAAAGTAGTTGCACAATTCTGTCCACTGGGCCACCCATTCATGACCTGCGTCTTGTTCAGGTCGGGGGTAAAAGTTGTCTAGCATTATTAGCATGAAATAATTTAAAGAGTTTTGCTTCACAGACGAAGATAAGGCCTGTTCGTTTTTTGTGCGAAGGTATTTGCGGCTCGGAAGGATTTATCTTCATCGATCCCGTTTTGCAACATCCTGCGTTGATGCGTTGTTAAATAACTATGCCGTTCAAATCCAATTCCTTAAAAAGTTATCCACATCCTGTGCTTTTGCACTTTGCAACCATCGCGCCTTTTTTTTGACAAGGTTTCATGAAATCAAGCCATAGGCAACCGCAGCATCGCTGCCTATCGCGACTCAGAGCACCTGTGACGCTTTGCCAAGTCTTTATTACGCGACCTCCAAACATTACAACAAATGCTTGATGCTGATTTATTTGAAAATGACATCCTGCGAATGGGGGCAGAATAAGAATTTTTTATAGTTGGCTAACTATGCGCCCTTTCACTATTGGCCACCATAGATGACGAGCGCTTCACTCCTGAACTATCGCAGTTCAATATCAAATGCAACCTGGACCCGCTTGAACTGCATGGAAATTATTTTAGCCAAATGCATCAACAAGCAAATAAATTGGTGACTAAAGCGCGGGCTACAGCAAAAGAATACCATGCGGACGTCGTCCTCGGCGGAAAGTTACTCGCTACACTAAGCGATGAATGAAACGTCGCTACCTTTTTCTATATCAGAGTAAGCGTGCATCGGCGTAAACGCTTCTTTGGCAAGTTGCTCTGTACATTGCGCCATTTGCTTACGATCGCCATGGGAGACTCGCTCATCAAGAAAACGAACATGGGCAACCTTGCTGTCGAAAGTCAGCAATTTATAAAAATGTGATACAAAGCTCATGTCTCCCCACCAAGCCAAGTCTTTTTCAGCGCGATAACTTTTGTTGTTGGTCGTGTAATGAATAACGGCAACATTGACTTCAAGGTTTGAGTGAGCGGCGACTTGAAATAAATTTGATTTGAACTGCCGTATTTCGCCGCCAGAAGACGACGAGCCCTCTGGGAAAAAAATAACTCCGTTGCCAAGTAGTATTTTGTCGGTCACGCCTTCAATCGCTTCCACCACTCCGCTGCGCTTGCTACGGTTAATAAAAACTGTGCCGGCAGCGGTTATCAGTGGTCCCAAGGCGGGCCATTTAGCCAACTCTGATTTACCAAGAAAGAAGCCGTCAACCTTGGACCAAAGCACAAAGACGTCTAAATAGCTTAAATGGTTACTTGCTAGTAAATAAGGCGCTTGAGGCACGGGCCCTTCGCTAACCACTTTAATCCCCATTATTTTGAGGGTGAGGCGTGACCAAACACCCAACTGGCGCAGCAATAACTTGTCGGCTTGATACGCCGAAAATGGGCGGACAAGCAATGGGAAAAACCAACTTAGAACCAAAAGCCCAAGCACCGTCAGCCCAATAACTAGGCGAAGAATAGCTCGAAAATGGGCAAAAAGTAATCGAAGCATTAAGTTCGTGCTGAAGAACGCTCTGCCGAAAGGTCTTCGAGGTGCTCGGTGGCATCAGGTGTTGGGTAACACCCCGTAAAACACCCTGTGCAAAACTCGGTAATTTTATTATTACCCTCGCGACCGCCGTCAATCATCCGTTGAATATCAAGGTAGCAAAGCTCGTCTGCGCCAATTTCATCGCGGACCTCATCTAAGCTGCGATTTATGGCAATAAAATCATTTTTGGTGGCCATGTCAATACCGTAAGGGCAAGGAGCAACGAGTGGCGGCGATGTTGAAGCAAAGTAAACGGCTTTCGCTCCAGAAGCTCGAACTATCTCAATGATTTTGCGCGAGGTGTTGCCGCGCACGATTGAATCGTCTACCAGAAGAACCACTTTATCTTTAAATTCTAATTTGATTGGGTTTAACTTGCGACGAATAGATTTCTGCCGCTCTTCTTGGTTCGGCATAATAAAGGTGCGCCCAATATATCTGTTTTTGGTAAATCCCTCGCGGTATGGCAAATCAAGCTCTTCGGCGCAAGACAACGCGGCGTCGCGAGCGCTATCAGGAATTGGGATTACGACATCGGGCGTTGGGCGTCCTTCAGCAACCCATTGCTTAGCAAGTGCCGCGCCAAAGCGACGGCGAGATTTGTACACGCTTATCTCGTCCAAAAAAGAATCGGGGCGAGCAAAATATACCAACTCAAAAACACAAGGCGTGTGTGCTTGCTCTGTAATTTGAATGAACTGCGGTTCTTCTCCTGGCGCAATCACAACAGCTTCGCCATTGCGCAAATCGCGAACACGCTCAAAGCCAATTACGTCAAAAGCTACTGACTCTGAGGCAATAGCCCACTCAGTCCCTTCGGCTGACTCGCGACGACCAAGAACGCATGGTTTAATCCCACTCGGATCTCTAAAACCGAACATAACCCCTTCGGATAAAATTCCACCGACCGAGTAAGCGCCTTTTGCACAATCAAATGCTGCTTTAACAGCGATTGCCACACGATCAGCAATTGGGTCTGAGCGCAAGGTGCGCTGCATGCCTTGAGCAAAAGCATAAAGTATCGCCTCTACGTCACATGATGATTCAAGAACGATGTCGTCACCAGGAAATTTACTCTTTCGTAAATCAACCCAGTTAGTGAGATTGCCATTATGCGCCATCGCAATTCCGAATGGGAAATTAATATAAAATGGCTGGGCGTCTTCTTCTGCTCCCATACCCACTGTTGGGTAGCGCACATGGCCGATTGATAGATTGCCTTTTAGGCGCTGCATATCGCTGTTGCGAAAAATGTCACGGACCATGCCATTGTTTTTACGCAGATGAAACATGCCATCAAAAGACAAAATGCCGGCAGCGTCTTGCCCGCGGTGTTGAAGTGCAATCAAGCCTTCGTAAAGTTCAGGAGCGACATCGCGCCCAGGTAAACCAGCTATTCCGAGGAAGCCACACATGAAGAAGGCATTTATTAAGGTGTTATGCGGTGATTCGCGAATATATTGTAATTAATTCGTTTGCGATTTGTGAGTTATCACGGTGTAATTCGCCAGACCATTGATACTTGCTGTCTTCTTGGTCATAAAGTGGGTCATAATGCCGGTCGAGCAAAATATCGACTAAGGCGTCGTAATTATTTTGCTCAAGCAACCGTTGTAGCTCTCCCGTCCACTTTGCCCCAATTCTCTTCTCGAGAAACGGAAGGGCTTGGGCTATTTGAGCTTGGGCATCTGGCGTGGCTAAATAATCTTGCTGAAGCGACTGCCGGCGATATTCTCTACTCGCCCTGATTTTAACCTGTTTGCCTAGCTCCATAGCCCTGAATAACCCCAATGGGATAACCACGTCACCAACCTTGCGGCTTTCACCCTCTATGAAAATTGGCCCCTCATTTAATTGGTCAAGCCGGGCTAATAAACGCGATTCGAACATTTTTTGACTAACAGGATGCCGTCCAACTGCGCCAAGCGCGGACGAGCGATGAGCTGCTAATGACTCAAGGCAAATCGTACTTCCAGGAACCTTCGATTCAATTTCAGCAAGTAGTGCGGTCTTACCCACCCCTGTTCGGCCGCGTAACACAATAGTGTGCGGGTAGCTTTCTTTGTCAAGCGCGGCGCTCACACAGTGCCTATAATTTTTATATCCTCCCTGAAGTAAAATCGCCTTCACGCCCATCATCCTTAACAAGCTAGTAAAAGAGCGTGAACGCATTCCGCCGCGCCAACAATAAACTACAAGCTCCGTATCTTCGTCAAAGTCTCCATCGGGGTCGATTGGTGCGGATTCCATCCCGCCACGCAAATCTTGTGCAAGAGAGTTAAAGTTGACCAGCAGTTGTTCTGTATCGACTGGTCTTTCCAAAACCTGATCTACCAAAGCAGGGAGGCGACTCTTTATTATTTTTAAGCCTTCGAGATAAGCGCGGTCTGAGGAATCTTGCTTATAGAACGTGCCTACGATTGCGCGCTGCTCGTCATCAAACAGTGGCAAGTTCTCAGCCCATGGCACGTGGTCTTTCTCGTACTCTAATGGGCTTCGGAGGTCGAGCCAGCGCAGATTTTTGCGCTTTTTCAAGCTTTGGAAGGAAAAGGCGGGCAACAAGTGTCCCGCTACTTTAAATTATCCGCCATGCAAAAGCTCATCGAATGTGTTCCGAACTTCAGTGATGGACGAAATCCTGACGTTATTAAACAAATCACTGATGAAATCATCAGTGTCGACGGGGTAACTTTGCTTGATGTCGACCCTGGTGCTGCCACCAACCGCACCGTGGTTACCTTTGTTGGTGAACCACAAGCTGTCATTGAGGCCGCCGTTCGGGCTGGCCACAAGTCGAAGCAGCTTATTGATATGTCAAAGCATAGTGGCGAGCACCCGCGATTCGGCGCCATGGACGTTTGCCCTTTGGTGCCAATTGCCGGCGTCAGCATGGAGGAAACCGTCGAGTATGCCCATGAGCTGGCAAAGCGCTTGGGCGAAGAAGTCGGTCTTAGTATTTATTGTTATGAAAATGCTGCGCTAATTGCCGAGCGAAAAAATTTAGCCGTCGTGCGCGCCGGAGAATACGAAGGCCTTGCCAAACGACTGACTGATAAACGGTGGCGCCCTGATTTTGGAGCTGCTGAATTTCAAGAATCCACTGGCGCAACCGCTGTAAGTGCGCGAGATTTTTTAGTCGCCTATAATGTGAATTTAAACACTACTTCTACTAGGCGCACCAATGCTATAGCTTTTGATGTACGTGAAAAAGGTCGCATGTCGCGCAAGCCGCACCCAATTACCGGAGAAGTCCAGCGTGACGATAATGGTAATCCCATCTGGTTACCGGGTAGCCTTAAGTCTGTTAAGGGCATCGGTTGGTTTATTGAAGAGTTCGGCATCTGCCAAGTTTCAATGAACTTAACAAACGTATCGATTACCCCAACCCATATCGCCTTTGATGAGGTTGTTGCCAAAGCCCAAGCGCGTGGCGTCCGAGTGACTGGCTCAGAACTAGTCGGGCTAATCCCGCTTCAGGCAATGTTAGACGCTGGTCGTTATTTCTTAAAGAAGCAGTCTCGCTCAACCGGGGTTTCTGACTCTGAATTAATTAAAATCGCTGTTAAGTCAATGGGGTTAGATGAACTCTACCCGTTCAATGCCGAAGAAAAAATAATTGAATACGTGTTAGAGGCAAAAAACAAAAGCTCTCGATTGATTGACCTGTCTGTTCGAGAATTTTGCGAACTAACCGCCTCTGAATCACCCGCACCGGGTGGCGGCTCTATTTCTGCTGCCCTTGGCGCACTTGGGTCTGCCCTTGGCGCAATGGTCGCCAATCTCTCTTCGCATAAAGCCGGATGGGATGAGCGTTGGGAGGAATTTTCTGATTGGGCCGAATGTGGTAAAAAGTGCCAAGATGAATTACTTGTGCTGATCGACAAAGACACCGACGCTTTTAATCAAATCATGGCTACCTGGAAATTACCCGCCAGCACCACAGAAGAAAAAAATGCCAAAGAGCAAGCTGTGCAGCAGGCCGTCCTTAATGCCATCGCGGTTCCTTTCCGCATTATGGAAGTCTCTCTCGAAAGCCTCGATGTCGCCGAAGCCATGGTCAAGGATGGCCTTCCTGCCTCACTTTCAGATGCTGGCGTGGCTGCCCTTTGTGCGCGCTCCGCCGTAATGGGTGCTTACTTAAATGTTAAAATCAATAGCGCTGATTTGTCTGACGAAAAGCAGCGCCAACGATTCCTTGACGAAGGTGCTGCAGTTCAAGCCAGTGCGATAGAGCGTGAGCATAATATTTTGCAAGCAGTTAATGAGCGTATCTAAGCTGCCAAGGCAAACTCGCCTCGAAGAATACCTCAATGGTTTAACGCACGGGGTCGGTTTTTTCTTATGCCTAATAGCTTCGCCATATTTGCTATACCGTGCCTATTATTCGCCCATTGAGTTCTCTTTTAGCTCGTGCGCGGTTTTTTGTAGCTCGATGTTATTAATGTACGGCGCATCTACTGTTTATCATCTAACCAAATCCCCTAAACGTAAGTTGAAAATGCGGTCCTTAGATCACATTTGCATCTTCGTGCTGATTGCTGGCAGCTATACACCTTTTTCTTTACTATCTCTACCCGACGCCTGGGGAGCTACTTTTTTTATAGTCGCGTGGTCTCTTGCAGGGATTGGCATCGCTCTAAAAATTTGGTTCTTTGAGCGCTTCGAAAAAGTCTCCTATCTACTGTACCCGGCTATGGGCTGGATGTCGGTTATTGGATACAAGCCGCTCAGCGCCGCTCTAGGAGATGGAATGCTAATGTTGGCTAGCGGGGGTATTGCCTACACTTTAGGCATTGTATTTTTCTTGTTAGATCAAAAGGTTAAATTTTTTCACACTCTCTGGCACTTATTTGTTCTAACTGGCAGTGGTTTACATTTTTTAACCATCTACAAATACGTTATTTAACCAACAAGTTTTCAATTCTCTCCCCGCTTAGCATAATTAGGTCGGTAATCATTAAATCGAGTTATTGCTTGCTAAGTTGCTCGAGCAAGCGTTTGAGTGATTCAAGCATATCTGTGCCGCCTTCAGCAAGTAAAAGGTGCGCCATGTTTTTATTATAGTTATGCCCTAGATTCAAGCATGACCTCACCCGCTGATAACGACCACCTCGACCGTTCCTTGCCGGACAACTTCTCTACTCTCTTTCTTGAGACTGAGCTGTCGCTGCTTGGGCAACAGGTTCGCACAGGCCTACCTATTGGCATAGCTCTTTATTTATGTTTCTCTGGCCTCGACTGGCTAGTTGCTCCAGAATTGTTTAAAAAGTTTTTACTGTTGAGGTTAGTGGCAATTATTTTCCCCGTTGCAATGATACCTCTATCAAAGACAGGTTTTGCGAAAGAAAGAGTTCGCGTGCTGACATTGATTACTTTCCTAATCGGAGCTACGTCGATGATTGCAATGTGTGTGTTCCTTGGTGGCTTTGCCAGCAACTACTTCGTTGGATTAATTTTGATGATGTTTTTTGTTGGGCTATTTTTACCCTGGGGTTTAGTAAATAGCTTCATTTTTTTGGTATTAACCAACTTCGGGTACTTTGGCGTTTGCATCTATAAAAATGGTGGTTTTGAAAACTCTGAAATGCCAATCGCGTTTATGCTTGGCTCGGCCGTGCTCACCCACCTAGCCGCAAGCATGATGCAAAAATCTCGCCGCAGAGCATTCATAATGCGCCTGCAATTAGAACAAGCGAATAGCGACCTACAAGAGCTGGATAGGGCAAAATCAAAATTCTTCTCTAATATCAACCACGAACTACGCACCCCTTTAATGCTGATTCTTGGGCCTCTCGAGTTAATGATGAGAGGTGATAAGGTTAACCAACAGCGCATGTTTAAATCGATGAGTGCAAATGCGCGACGTTTGCTACGGCAAGTTAACTCAATTCTAACTTTGTCAAAACTAGACGCTGACAAACTTCAATGCCGCCGCGAACTTTGCAGCCTTAGCTCTATCATTGATGAATTAGTTATTGGCGCACAGCCTTTTGCTGAACAACGAAACATCTCGCTCGAGCATGAAGGTATTAAAGAACTTCCACCTTTGCCTTTAGACCCAGAGCATATTGAAACTGTTTTTGCTAACTTTATTTCTAATGCGCTTAAGTTTTCGCCTAATGACACTACTATTACCATCAGTGGCGAGCTCGAGCGAAACCATGTACGGGTAACTGTCAAAGATGAAGGGAGAGGCATCAGTGCCGAGCAACTACCTTATGTTTTCGAACGCTTCCACCAAGCGCCTGAAGACCTAGGGGGTAAAACCCAAGGTACTGGGTTAGGTTTAGCCCTAGCAAAAGACTTGGTTGAAATGCATGGTGGCAGCATTGAAGCTCAAAGTAAAGTGAATGCGGGCGCCACCTTTACTGTGCTACTGCCTACCCTAGAGGCTAGTGACTGGAGTCCTCAGCAAGAGGTTGCTACTAGCCCAACTAAAGCTGTTTCAAATCTAGGCTACATGGCTGTCCCGGATTTGCCAGACAATGCCCAGCTTGAAGCGGCTCCATTAAACGCGCCGCGCATTTTGATTGTTGAAGACAACCCCGATATGCGCTCCTTTTTGGCCACCGCGCTCGCAACAAAGTATCGGGTGTTAACGGCAGAAGACGGAAAGGCTGGCCTGGCTACTGCACGACGAGAACATCCTGATGTAATTCTGTCTGACGTGCAAATGCCTATTATGGACGGTTTTGCGATGCTAGCTGAGTTGCGGAAAGACAACGCCTTTGATCGCACGCCTGTGTTGATGTTAACAGCACATTCTGAGTCTTCGGCAATGGTAGAGAGCCTTGAGCTTGGAGCTGTTGACTATATTCATAAGCCGTTTAAGTTGGCCGAGGTCGAGGCGCGTGTTGCCGCCCATCTGCGCACAATAACTATGCTCGAAGAAATTGACGAGCGTGATTCGCGTTTGGTGGCCGTTGGGCAAATCGCAAGCACTTTGGCGCATGACATGCGCGGCCCATTAACAGTAATTATCAATAGAGCAGAGCTTTTGCGCTTGGTGGCATCCGGCGGTGAAGAGAATAAAGAAATTGATTCTGAAATAAGCGCAATAGAACAGTCGGTAAGAAGGGTCAACTCAATGATTCAAGAGTTGCTTGAATTCGTTAGTGGTCGCGAAGTTGTTCTAGAACAAACTGTTACTACCGTCGAAGAGCTGCTTGCGCCAGTAGCGGCTGAGTCGCAGATGGCTCTTCAGCATTCTGGCATTGAGTGGTCCTTTTTAATGCAAGGCGGAAGCAGCAAACTGTTAGTCGACCACCACCGCTTCGCTCGCATTATCGAAAATATTATTAACAACGCGCGCGACGCGCTTCTAAGTTCTAAACATGACTCTCCGAAAGTTGACTTTCATGCCGACGCCAATGACTCTCACCTCGTTTTACGAATCAGTGATAACGGCCCCGGAATACCTGATGACATTGCAACAACTTTATTCCAACCATACTCTACAGCTGGTAAAGCGCAGGGGCATGGCTTGGGCTTAGCAATAGTGCGCAACCTAGTTACTGCAAATGGTGGCTCTGTTGAGCTGGACGCCACCGTCGAGAGCGGAACGTCCTTTGTAATTCGACTGCCGCTGCTTTAGCTCTTAATCGCTTCTAAAAACAAACAGCGTTTAGTTTCGTCTGATATTGTTTTCACGCCCGTATTAAGCTCTGCGCCCAAATCGGCCATCATTTCTTGATCGCGATATGTCAAATGCCAGGCGGTAGCATATTCAATTAACCATGAACTATCTGCTGACCGTACTAAATTACCAATAAGTAGCTTGCCGCCGCTAGACAATAAGTCGAACAACTCAGAGACTGTTCGTTTGGCCAGTTTTTGCGGCAAGTAATCAAATAAGCCCATTGAGTAAATTAAATCTGCCTCACTCAGCACTTCATCGACCAATTCTTTCTCAGCGCCTTTCTGTGGCGCAATTATTTGGCGTAACGAAAAGTGCAAACAGTGGAACTCGATCCTCGGATTGTCGCCTCGCTCTGCACATATTTTATTAAGTGCATTTAGGCAATTTCTGAGTGCGTCCTCATCTTGATCTATTAAGAAGATGTCGATTTTGTGCTCAAGGGTTTCGACTTGCCGCACAAATTTACGGAGCTCCATTGCCGGGCCAGAGGCCAGCGAAACTATCTTTATTGGTCTATCGGATAGCGCCGATTCTCGGATGGCATCGTATGCCACT
>Ga0257121_1000596_pt1 | contig 30276 bp, 19 predicted proteins | sample SI106_100metaG_FD_190180 | JGI IMG/M metagenome (GOLD analysis project Ga0257121, IMG submission 190180) | Marine microbial communities from Saanich Inlet, British Columbia, Canada - SI106_100 | ecosystem: Environmental > Aquatic > Marine > Inlet | place: Canada: British Columbia | collected...
GGAATTTATCTTATGGGGGCATAAGCCTGAATATTCAAAAACCATTTTTCGTGGATGGGGCTTTTTCAGGGATTGAAGGTGAAGTGGATCAGCGAGTCAATACGTGGCAAGTGAGTTTAAGTTACCGTAAAATTCTTGAATCTGTGATTCCCTGGTTCGACCCGCTTAAAGGATAGGCCACTTAAAAAAACTGATTTTTTAAAAATAAAGACGCAGAACTGTTTCTGCCACACAAGCTAAACGTTTTTTATTTTCAACTTCAATACTCACCTCATTCACAAGCTCGATGCTCTTCTTCATGGGTGTAATTTGAATCAATTTTGATCGGGCTCTGATTTTTGATCCCGACCGAACTGGAAAGGGAAAGCGAACTTGGTTTAAACCATAATTCACCATCATTTTCGCTTGGGGATAAATTGTGTTTTTTGACTGAATAGATTCAGTCAGTTTTGGAATCATGGCTAAGGTTAAAAATCCGTGTGCAATAGTGGTTCTAAAAGGGGACTCTAACTTGGCTCTTTCCGGGTCTGTATGAATCCATTGATTATCATCGGTTAGGGATGCAAATTGATTAATCCGATCTTGGTCTATTATTTCCCAATCTCCTACAAATGTTTCAACACCAATCTTTTTTTCCAATACCGATACAGCTTGCTCTACGCTGGGATGAATCAATTCTTTCTTTAATGAAAAAAGAGTTGAGCCATCAGTAGAACTGAATCCGGCAATCCAGGGGTTATTTAATGTATTGGTAATTTTATGATTTATTTTATCGCTCAAAGATTTGAACCTAGGCTCTATCATTGCCTTAAATTGAGCGGTATTCTCTTGAAAATCGTCTTTTTTTTCTCTTATAAACTCAAGTACATTCATTTTACTTTGCCTGCGGAATTGTAAAAAATAATAATATAAACTTTATCAATTTAAAGTGTTTGTCGTTCACCAAAAAGCGCCGAACCTAGGCGAACCATAGTAGCGCCCTCTTCTACAGCGATCTCATAATCGCCACTCATGCCCATGGATAGTTCTCTCATGTTTGCTTGTGTATTTGATTCGTTGATTGTGTCTCGTAAATCTCGTAATTGAATAAACGATTCTCGAATTTTCTTTAAATCTGTGGTTCTGGGTCCCACCGTCATTAGACCATTTATAAAAATATTTTTTTCTTCAAAACACAATTGAATTTCTTCTAATTGATTGGGTAATAATCCATGCTTTTGCGGTTCGCCACTGGTGTTTATTTCCAACAAAACGTTGATTCTTTTTCCAAGCCGCAATGCGGCTGACGATATTTTTTTTGCTAACTTTAAAGAATCTACGGAATCAATCGTATCAAACATTTCTAGGCATTTGTTTACTTTATTGGATTGGAGATGACCAATGAATCGCCGGCTAATATTTGGCATATTTTCAAACGATTCAAACTTTTGAGATGCTTCCTGAATTCGGTTTTCACCAATGGTTTTTAGTCCAGAATCATAACAAGTTTGAATTAAAGAAAACGGATGTGTTTTGGTAACGGCTATAAGCTGAACGGGGTGGCTAAAGCCACCCCGTTCTTGTGCTGATTCAATCTTAGACTGAACCGAATTTATGATGTCTTTTAGGCTCATTCCTCCCCGGAATTTGGCGCAACATCGTCTAACGATAATTGATTATCTTCTGGCGCATCACTACTTGTTTCAACATCTTCACTTATCACCCGAGTGATAGATGAAATACTCGCGCCCTTATCCAACTTCACCAGTTTAACGCCTTGCGTTACGCGTCCAATTGTACGTATCGACGCCACAGGTTGGCGCATCAAAACACCGGAATCTGTAATAACAATTAAGTCGTCCGAATCTACTACTTCCATGATATTGACCATTTTGCCGGTTTTTTCTGTACAGCGCATAGTCATCACACCTTTTCCGCCGCGAGTTTGAGTACGATACTGGATAACATCTGTCCGTTTTCCCATTCCTTTTTCGGTGGCAACCAAGATGGTTCCCTCACGCCGGACGACCAGCATCCCAATCACATAATCTTCTTTGGAGCTTAGAGCGATTCCTTTCACCCCCATGGTTTTTCGACCACTAGCGCGAATATTACTCTCAGAGAATCGAATCGATTTCCCATTATAAGTTCCTAACAATATATCGTTTTCACCGTTTGTAATTCGTGCTTCAATTAGCTTGTCGCCCTCTCGAATTTCAATAGCATAAATACCGCCCTTTCTTGGTTTACCATAAGCAGAAAGAACCGTCTTTTTCACAATGCCGTTTTTGGTGGCCATTACAATATAATGTTGATCGTCAAACTCTTTCACACTAACGAATGCTTCCACTTTTTCACCTGCTTGACAGCCGATCAAATTTACCACAGCGCGACCACGTGTAGCGCGACCCCCCTGAGGAATGTCATACACTTTCAACCAATAACATTTTCCCTGATCCGTAAAAAAGAGCATATAATTATGGGTATTTGCAATAAAGAGATGTTCAACAAAATCTTCATCTTTACTCATGGCGCCCTGAACACCACGCCCTCCTCTTCGCTGAGTGCGATAAGTATTTAATGCAGTCCGTTTAATGTATCCCTGATGCGTAATAGTTAAAACAACTTCTTCTTCGGCAATCATATCTTCCATAGTAAAATTGGAATCTACGGGGATTATTTCTGTCCGCCGGTCATCCCCATATTGTTCACGAACTTCCAATAATTCTGATTTAATAATATCCATTCGCTGGCTTCGGCTATCTAAAATGCCTTTTAAATGAGAAATCACTTTAATGACTTCACGATATTCAGCCACAACTTTATCAACTTCAAGTCCAGTTAATCTTTGCAAGCGCATATCTAAAATTGCTTGAGACTGGATTTCGGAAAGACTAAACCCATTCATCAATCCTTCTTTCGCTTGGGATGGATCTTTACTTCCGCGAATGATTGCAATGATTTCATCAATATTATCTAAGGCTATTTTGAGCCCTTCTAAAATATGTGCTCGCCCTTCTGCCTCTCTTAAATCAAACTCGGTTCGTCGCACCACAATTTCATGACGAAAGTTCACAAAATGATTTAAAATGGTTTTAAGTGGCATAATTTTTGGAATGCCATCAACGAGAGCAAGTAAAATAATTCCGAATGTATCTTGAAGCTGAGTATGTTTATACAATAAATTCAAAATAACTTCGGGCACCGCATCTCGTTTTGTTTCAATCACAACTCGGATACCGTCTTTATCTGATTCATCTCGAAGATCGGTAATACCTTCAATTTTTTTATCTCGAACAAGATCCGCAATTTTTTCTACCAAATTTGACTTATTTGTTTGGTAAGTAACCTCAGTAATTATAATGCTGTCTTTTCCGTTTTTATTTGTTTCAATATGGGCGCGGGCGCGCATTTTAATTTTTCCACGACCCGTTGAATAAGCATCTTTTAGACCATCCATCCCCATAATAAGTCCTGCTGTAGGAAAATCTGGCCCCTTGATATGGGTCATTATTTCTTCTGTGGTAATATCTTCATTATCAATAAGCGCAATCAATCCACTCACAACCTCTTTAAGATTATGCGGTGGAATTTTTGTTGCCATTCCAACTGCAATTCCCTCAGAGCCATTCACCAATAAAGTTGGAACGGTTGATGGAAGCACCGTGGGTTCCTTCAATGTTTCGTCAAAATTTGGAGACCAGCTAACGGTATCTTTATCCAAATCTTTCAACATTTCGCTGGCCATTCTCGTCATTCTCGTTTCGGTATAACGCATGGCAGCAGCATTATCACCATCGATAGATCCAAAATTTCCCTGGCCATCTACCAATCGGTAGCGCATGGAAAAACTTTGTGCCATACGAACCAATGCATCATATACGGAGCTATCACCATGGGGGTGATATTTACCCAAAACATCCCCAACAATACGTGCGGATTTTTTATAAGGTCGATTCCAATTAGACCCCAACTCACTCATTCCAAATAAAATTCGACGGTGAACCGGTTTAAGTCCGTCCCGCACATCCGGGAGCGCCCGGGATACAATCACCGACATGGAGTAGTTAAGGTAACTCTCCTTCATTTCATCCACAATATCTCGTGGAAGTGTATTATCTCTATTAAAATCAACCATTAGTATTTCCTAAGTTTTTAAACGTCAAGATTGACGACAAATTTTGCATTTTTCTCAATGAATGTTCGGCGTGCTTCCACGTCGTGCCCCATAAGATTTTGGAATGTTTCTGCTGCTTCACCAGCGCTTTCTACTGTTACCTGCATTAAAGTTCGACGCTCCGGATCCATGGTGGTTTCCCACAGTTGCCCAGGATTCATTTCCCCCAATCCTTTATAACGCTGGATTGCTACTTTAGAGTTCTTATTATCTTTTCGCATGCGCTCAATCGTTAGGTCTCTTTCATTATCATCATAGGCGTATGCTTCTTTTTTACCTTGGGAAACACGATATAGGGGCGGCAACGCAAGATATAAATATCCACCATCAATAACTTCTTTCATTTTTCTATAAAAAAAAGTTAGCAATAGCGTTCGTATATGAGAGCCATCCACATCAGCATCCGTCATAATAATTATTTTATGATAACGTAATTTATCCACATTAAAATCACCCACGGATCTTTCGCCTCCATCTTCTTCTGAACCACCAAATCCGGCACCCAATGCTGTAATCATGGATTGAACCTCATTATTGGAAAGGAGTTTATCAATCCGTGCTTTTTCGGAATTGATGACTTTACCCCGAAGTGGTAGAATAGCTTGTGTTCGTCTGTCACGACCTTGCTTTGCTGATCCCCCAGCCGAATCCCCCTCAACCAGGTATAATTCACAAAATACAGGATCTCGGTTTGAGCAATCTGCTAATTTTCCTGGAAGGGAAGATCCACCCAATGCACTTTTTCTGCGAATAAGTTCTCGAGCTTTTCTAGCAGCACTTCTACTTCTTGCAGCAAGGAGCGCTTTTTCTATTACGCGACGACCGATAGAAGGATTTTGTTCTAGAAAATCTAAAATCCCCTCATAAACTGCCGTGTCTACAATTCCCTTAACGTCCCCGTTTCCAAGTTTGGTTTTGGTCTGTCCTTCAAATTGGGGTTCTGCAACTTTAATACTTATAATTGCAGTTAAGCCCTCTCTAAAGTCTTCACCGGAAAGAGTAATTTTTTCATTTTTCTTTGCTTTAATCAGGTTGTTTTTTGTGGCATGATTATTCATAGCCCGAGTTAGGGCCGACCGAAAACCTGACAGGTGCGTTCCACCTTCAATGGTATTAATATTATTCACAAATGTCAGAATGTTTTCGTTATAAGTATTCCCGTATCGCATTGCAACCTCGAGCGGAACCTCACCGTCTTCTTTGTTTACGGTAATAATTTTATTATGTAGTGGATTGTTATTTTCGTCCAGGTATTTTACAAAATCACTTAATCCGCCACTGAATTTGAATATGTCCGTCTCTCCATCTTCTGTTCGATCGTCCCTCAATTCAATTTCCAACCCACGATTAAGGTAGGCCAACTCACGGAGCCGCTCTGCAATAATACTGTATTCAAATGAGATTATATTAAAAATCGTATTGTCTGGGTAAAAACAAACTTTTGTTCCTGTGTTTTTCGCAGTCCCTGTAACGCTGACTTCGTTTTGTGGGTCACCAATTTTATAATCTTGTCGATGAATTTTTCCATCCCGTTTAATCTCAACCCAAAGCCATTCCGATAATGCATTTACTACAGAAACACCTACGCCATGAAGCCCACCAGAAACCTTGTAAGAACCTTTATCAAATTTTCCGCCAGCATGTAAAACAGTCATAACAACTTCCACAGCCGGTCGCTGTTCTTCTTTATGTATATCAACTGGGATACCGCGGCCATTATCTTCTACAGTGACTGATCCGTCCGCATTAAAGACGACCACAACCTTATCACAAAATCCCGCTAGGGCTTCATCGATAGAGTTATCAACCACCTCATAAACAAGATGATGGAGGCCTCGTTTACCTACATCACCAATATACATGGCCGGACGCTTCCTAACTGCTTCCAGGCCTTCTAATACTTTAATACTCTCGGCACTATATTGATTTGCTTCTGTTACTTCGCTCATATGAATCGAATATCCTTAATGATTTTTTTATTTAATTTTTTATTCAATGTTTCAATAATTTGTGTTTTTTGAAATTGTAATTCCTGTCGCCAAACGGGCGTTTCTGTTTTAACGGTCATTGTGCCATGTTCCACGTAAAGAGGTTCGGTGTTTTTTGCAACACTTTCTCCAACCGCTTCCGGCCAAAAATCAATGGCTGATTGTTGGGCAACCCCTTTTTCTAATCCGGATGATTTTAAAAACTTTTTTAATGGACCACCAATATGTTGCATTATCGCTCCAAATGGTATGTTTTTGATTCTTTTACACCAGACAATAAACCACTATTTTCCACATTTAAAATATCGGTAGTGGTTACAATAGTTTGAACGGGGTCGCCGGATTCAGACTCTAAACCTTGTAATAATGAAACTATTTTTTTACTTCGCTCTAAATCTAACTTTGCAAAAAGATCGTCTAATAATAAAGTTGGGTGAATTCCTGTTTTTTCTCGAATAAAACTCATTTCTGCTAGTTTCAATAATACCAATGAAAGTTTGTGTTCGCCCTGTGATCCAAAACTGCGTAAATCTCTATTAGCCCAACGAAGTGAAACATCATCGCGGTGGGGTCCAACCGATGTTCGACCCAATGCTATATCTTTTTTTAATGAAGTTTTAATTTTGTTTTTATAGTCTTCTTCTGTTGGGGTTGTTTCTAAATAAAATAATTCAAACTGAATGTTGGGATCATAGCGATTGGACATGCTTATTAAATTTTGTTTGAATTCCGTAATAAAACCCAATCGTAAATCCCACAATTTAGAACCGGCTACGACTAATTGATTGTCCCAGCTTTTTAATTCTTCCAGAGGCGCCCGGTTTTCTTTTACGGCAACAAGGGCCGCATTTCGCTGTTTTAAAATTCGGCTATATTTTTGAAGTATTTCCACATATTCCATAGAAGACACAGAAAACATTTTATCAAAAAATTGACGCCTTTCTATGGGGCCACCTTTTGTCACCAATTGTTCTTCCGGAGAAAGAACCACTACATTATTCCGACCAATAAGTTCTTTCCTTCCTGTTAAAATTTTCCCATTTAATTTAAATTTTTGTCCGGCAGATTTTGTGACTTGAGCAGCAATGACATCTTCCTGTGTTCCAATGGAAAATTGCCCCCGGGCCACCATTGATTCATCACCGTTCCGAATTAATTCTTTTTGTTTGTGAGTGCGAAAACTTTTCCCGAATGAAAGAGTGTGAATCGCTTCAAGAATCGCCGTTTTTCCAGATCCATTTTCACCCCAAATCACAGTAAGCCCCCGGCTAAAACTAAATTCTCGTTGGGTGTGGTTTCTAAACGAATCCAATATAAGGCTATGTATGGCCATCCTGTGAAATCGCGTCGTTTAGTCATTCAGTCGAATAGGCATTAAGAGCATCAAACTTTCGGTGTGTTCTTCTGCGTTTTCTGAACTAAAAAGTGCGGCGCTGATGGATGTGCTGAATTCCACTACAATTTTATCTCCAGAAACATGATTCACGACGTCTTTTAAATAGTCCGCATTATACCCTATTGTGAGTGCTTCTCCATCAAATTCTGCAGCAACCTGTTCTTGGGCTTTAGATGATTTTTCGGGATCTTCGGTGGTAATTTTACAAAATGTTGCTTCCATATTGAGCGCCACTTGGTGCGTAGATTTATTTGAAAAAATAGACACACGACGAATCGCACCCAAAAGCGCATTTTTATCTGCTTTTAATGTTTTGTCATTTTCTTTTGGAATGACACTTTCATAATCAGGGAAACGCTCATCAATAATACGTGTTAAGACCATATCATTTCCAATTTTTGCTGTTAAATGATTTTCGCCAATCAACAAAGACACGTCCCCTGTAATGGATTGAGTTAACATAAAGGCTAAAAATTTTCGGGGAACAATCATGTCTCCGGTAAATCCATTTGCGTTAAAATCTTTTCGTGTATATTTAACAAGCCGATGACCGTCTGTAGAAACAGCTGTAATTCCAGCAGAACTAATTCGAAACAGAACGCCTGTAAGAGCCGGTTTTAATTCGTCTCGGCTTACGGCAAATGATGTTGCGCCAATAATATTTTTCAACATATCTCCAGGCACATCCACCTTTTGGGATCCGCTTGTGTCTGGAACGGCTGGAAATTCATCAGCGGGTTTTGCCATTAAATCATATTCTCCCGCATCGGTTATAATTGCAGCCCTGTCTTTATCGTCAACCGTTAATGTAATTCTTGTTTCTGGAAGTTCGTTGGTGATATCCAATAATGTTTTTAATGGGAGCGCAGTGGCGCCAGCCTGTTCTAAACTAACTGGAATTTCAGCCTGAATTGTAATTTCTAAATCTGTGGCGCGAAGGGTTGTTTTTTCTTCGGTTGACTCAATAAGAACACAGCCCAAAATGGGAAGTGTTGAGCGTGTAGGTGTTGCTTTAGAAAGTTTTTGTAATGCTTGTTGTAGTTCGGTTTTAGATGTGGAAAATTTCATTAAAATCCTATTAAAAATATCGATTTGGTATAAAACTGTTTTACAAGGGTAATACAGACTCTGAAACTACCTAAATCGACCTTTTTTTAAAAAGGGTTTTTCGGGGTTATTTAAAGTCTTTTTATAAAGAACCTGCTTTGTTTAGTGGCCCCTAATAGCACAATAGAAGAGATGCTGTATCTCGTTTTGCAATATGATAGTCTTGAAGTAAAAAAGAAACGAGTTTATAAGACCAAAAATATCTCCCGTAATCAGTTTTTCTTATTTGAGAAAACAATTTATTAAACAATCACAATCAATTTTAAGTGATGGCGTGTTCTCGCTTTTTAAAAGACCATGTAAATTCGAATCGGGCAATGGGTTCGCCCTTATCATCAATCCCGACGGTCTCACACAATACTATTTGGGGCTCGTTTGATTCAATGGCACGATTTGCTACAGTTTCTAGTTTAGTCCAATCCATACAGGTAAATGTACTTGTTCCTGTGGCTTTTTTCAAAAACTCTGCTTTAGTCGAAACCAGAATTACTGCAACGCTTTCACTTTTCCCTTGTGTCGCCAAAAGGGCGTAAGCGCCGGAGCTAAGTTCTGCGGCCATTCCCAAAACCGCCCAGTAGGTAGATCGAAATGGGTTTTTGTTCAGCCATTTATATTTCACGCTAGTAACACATTTTTCCTCGTTTAATTCCGTGATTTTTATCCCGGTAAAAAGAGGAAGAGGTAATTTGCCCAACGTGTAAAGCTTAAACCAAAACCAGTTGGTCATTTTTTTACAAGTATTTTTCTGTGTTTCATTCATTTGGTTTTTAGTGCGGGTATGTTATGTTAACCCGTCTATCCCTTCTGTTTGTCTCTGGAATATTGGGTAATATATTCTAGATAAAAAAACATTTTCCCTTTATATAATTTTATTTTTTTAAACAAAAATTGATTGCTTAAAGCTTGACTGCGTTTCACGCCATCGAGTAAAAGTTCGGCCCGCCTTTGGCGGATTAGGATTAAGAAATCGGATTAAGATTCGGAGAAAGGGGTTTGGATAAAAAGAAAGATGGCTTGGATTAATTGTTATATCTTATTTTTAATCCGATATACAGCTACTTTATTCTTTTTTCCTTTTACCTTGATCGGCTTCAGTTTTTCATATGAAAATTGTTTTTCTGTTTTTTCCCACACGCTTTGTGATACCAAAATTTCATCAGGGCCAGCTGCAGAACAAAGTCGGGCGCCCAAATTGACCGTATCACCAATAACGGTATAATCCATCATCTCTTTCGATCCGATATTTCCAGAAACCACAATTCCGCGATTAATACCCATTCCCACAAAAATTGGCTTTTTCTTTTGTGTTTGTCTCTCAAAATTCATTTTGGATATTTTTTCCTGCATCTCCGTAGCGGTCGTTACAGCTCTTTCTGTGTCGTCTTTTGCAGAAATGGGGGCGCCAAACACAACCATGAGTTCGTCTCCAATAATTTTATCCAAAGTGCCATTCTGTTTAAATACAATATCAATCATTTCGGAAAAATATTCATTCAGGGTTGTAACCACGTCTTCTGGTTTCATCTTTTCCGACATGGATGTAAACCCGCGAATATCGCTAAATAAAATAGTGACTTCCCGCTCTTCGCCTCCCAGCTTTAATTTGGCATCATCATCTAAAAGCTCATCAACGACTTGCTTCGAAACATAGCGCTTAAATGTGTTTTTCACTTTACTTACATCTGTAATATCCTCAATGGCTATCACCAAACCCAACACATCCCCCTTGGGGTCTGTTCGGGGTGCAGCTGACACATTTACTACCGCTTCTTCCGAGACGGTTAAAAAAGATAAATTTATTTCAGTATGTGTTTTGTTTTCAGCTTCAACCCGCTGAATCACATCGACAATTTCGGGGTCTTTTTCAAATAAAAACATGTAGTGATTCCCAATTACATCATCCATCCCTAAGTTTAGAATGTTCAACCCAGCCTGATTAATGGAATCAATTTCACCCAGAGTGTCCAGTGTAATAACGCCCGTAGCAATACTACCCAATATGCTTTCATTGAATTGTTTCGCCTCGGTGATGCCCTTAAAAAGCCTAGCATTATCCAGCGCCACTGCGCCCTGATTACACAGCGCTGACAGAAGATCTAAATCGGTTTTGTTAAACGCTTCTATGCCATGACGCGTTTCTTTATTGCACAATATCATAAAACCTAAAATGTTATCTTTGGCCTTTAGGGGCGTGATAATAATATGGTCTTCGCCTAATTTTTTCTGAAGTGTGTTTTTATCGTTTGGAATAAGAATAACGCCTGAATTATTTTCTTCTATTTTTTTAAAAATACCCAGTTTTTTTGATATAAGCGTATCCAGTTCTCCCCAATTAAACTCGTTATTTACTTCTAAAATGGGGCTATTATTTTTCGATACCAAAATCATACCCTTGGATGCATTTAAAATTCCAACAGAACGCCACAGTATTTCTTCTCCCAATTCATCCACATCCAAAAGAGAGCTAATGGCCACACTAATATCAAATAGTGTTTCCAATTCAAGAAGTTTTAAATTGAGCTGTTGTCGTTTTTCATCAACATCTTGAATGAGTTCATAATTATAGAGCGCTTTTGTTAAATGGTTGGCAATGATTTCTAGAATTTTGATTTCTGCATCAGTATAAGACTCGCCCATGAATTTTTTCCCCACACATAAAAGACCCAACAGGTGATCTTTGTGATACAAAGGAACAAGAATTTTACTGTTTGACTCCAAAATACATTTTTTCAATTCACCCGTAATCCATGTGGGGATTTTATCAAGTTTTATTTGGTCGTGGCGGTGTTTTTCAGATTCAGAAATGATGTCTTTAGGCGGAGAAAAGGGGGTTCCTTTTTTAAAACCTTGACACGCTAAAAAGGAGAGTTCATTTAAAGATTGGTTGTATAAAAAAATAGCGCCTTTCGACGCCATAATAGTACCCAGGGTGAGCCGAAGAATCCCCTTTCCTACTGACTCAGATTGATCTGAGTCAATGAGGATTTCTCCTAGCTCATCGAGAGATGTTAAATAATAATCGAGTTGGTCTGCTGCGCTGACTTCAATCACAATGGGTCAGTCGCTTACGCCATACCTTCCAAACCTTCGGATTCGGAGCTATATATTGTAGAATATTTTGTCAATCCCATTATATTGAATGTTTTTTCCACAATTGGCGCCAAATTGTAATATCCCAGTTTGCCATCCACATCCTGGAGTTTTTCTATAATTTCAATCAAAATTGACACACCAATACTATTTACCACTTTAGAGTTTTCGAGGTTAAGTAAAAAATATTTTTTTCCATTTTCCATTTTTTCATAACAGGCTTCAGATACTTTTTCACCGCCAACATTATTCAAATAACCAGTTGTTTCAACAATAACAACCTCACCTTCTTCTCTAGCACTCAAACTAAAATCTGACATATTGCTCCCTTTTTAAATTCTTATTTATTTTTTGTCATGGTAACGGTGGTCCCCTCAGCTGATGATTCAAATTCCACTGTGTCCATTAATTCTTGTATAAGTTTTAAGCCCCACCCTCGTTTATGATCTGAGCCAAACTTTTCTTCTATTTTGGGAATTTCAACTTTGGACTTATCGAACCCCCTTCCCTTATCAGAAACTTTTATTACCAGAGTATCACCTTGAATTACAAAGTGAATCTCAACATTTTTTGAATCACTAGAGCTGTGCTCAAAGGCATTAATCGTGGCTTCTATGAGAGCCATACTAATTTCCGCAGATTGTTCATCTGTTAAGTTCATATGTTTAGCCACAACTTCTGCTGTCTTGGTTGCTGCTAATTCCATATCTGGAATAATGGGAAGTGTTAATTCTACTTTCGGTGCTTCTTTTGAGCTCATATTTTACCCCGTTGTGTTTTATGGGCGCGAAATCTTTTGCCAAAATTATAAACCAACATCATGATTCCAAAGACTTACTTTTTCTTTACCACTACGATTGTAATGTCGTCCTGGTTGCGTAAGTCTCCCAACCAGACGGTTCCAAGATCTAACAAAGCTTGTTTCTGTTCTTCTGCGTTTTGGTGTCCGTTTGCCTGTACGCAATCCCGTACCGCTTCATACCCTAACATCTCTTCACTAGTGTTGGCGGCTTCTGGCAAGCCGTCAGAAATAAAAACCAAGGAATCGCCTTGTTTAAATTCAAAATCTACAAGTGTAAACGTCTCGTCTTTAAAGCTACCTAAGGGTAAACCTTCTATAAGAATTTCATCGACTTCGCCTGTTTCTCTGTGGTAATGGTAGGCGGGCGGCATAGCGGCAGATGTAAACTCAACGCGACCTTCCCAAAACCTTGCCATATTGAATGCCATACGATTCCAACCCAGATCAATATTTTTAATCACACGATTCAACCGTTTTGCAATATCGTTGGGTGGGATAGACGGAATCCCATACAATCCTGCTTTAGTGATACTTACCATCATACCGGCGGTCATGCCGTGGCCTGTGGCGTCACCAACAGCTACATATAAACTTTCACCATTCTTCTGTGGGAAAAAATCATAATAATCACCACCCACTTCCGATGCGGTTTGAATGGTGGCTGCTATCTCTAAATCTAGAACGTCTGGTATTTCTTTGGGGAGCATATCCAGCTGGAACTGGCGAGCTTCTTCCAGCTCTGTTTCTTTTCTTTTTTCTTCTGATGCTTTTGCCTGAGTTTCTTTTTGATATTTAACATAATAAGCAATCACGGCAAGTGTTGTTGTAACATATATAAGGTAAGCCCACCACGTTTTCCAGGGAGGTGGAATTATTTGAAAATTGATTTGAGCGGTATTTTTACTTTCGTATCCTTCGTTGTTATGTGCCTTTACAAATAACGTATACGCCCCTTGATTTAACCCTTGAATTTCAACATACCGCCTCTGTCCATTTTCCACCCAATCATCATGATAACCCTCAATAAAATATGAAAATGTTGTTTCGTCTGCTTTGTATAAAGATGGGGCTGTTAAGTTAAATCTTAGGGTGGGTGTTTTGTAAGTTGAGCGAACGTCATTCTCCGGAACTAAGATGCTATTATTATTTTTATCAATGAGAAAAACAGACTCAATTAAAGCAGTGCTTTCGTGGTCGTTTTCATAAACATCGCCTAGGTTTACAAGGTAATATCCTCCATTCGCAACGACCGCAATATTATTGTTGGGCTGAGAAACCAAGGCTTCTGGGCGATGTATAAACGATGAGAGTTCCTCTTTGCTTCCAATTTGTTTTGCGGTGCTCTCTTTCTGATTAAACAGAACAAGACCACCATTTGTTAAAACCCATGTTGTTGTGTCGGTTGCTCCTACGACTGAAATAATATTATTACTTGGTAAACCATCATTAATTGTCCATTTGTCAAAATCACCTTTCTTTCCATAAACAAAAACACCGTCGCCATTTGTGCCTATAAACATTTTTCCTCTATGCATAATAATGCACGAAACCGAATTGGAAGAAAATGATTTTGGGTTTGATTTGATTGTAGTGTGGTGCGTAATAAGCCGAGGGTTTTCCGGGTTTGAAACATCAACTTCATATAGCCCGCTTTCTTCGCTGCCAAGCCAGAGAGTTTCCCCATCCAAAAAAAGTGACGCTGCGCCAGTTGGGAGTTTTCTGGATAGTAGTCTATTTTTTCTATAGTCTGTTATTCTGTTTTTAATACGGTCAATATGAACAATGCCACTATTCTTTAGCGATAAAAAAATTGACTTATCATTCGCTATTATTCCATCTATGGGAAAATCAAATGTGGCCAATAACTTCTCTGGCGCATCATCAACAAGTTCATATAGTTCTTTATCATAAACATATTTATAATTCTCTTTCCATACGTACAACCCTTTATTGTTTTGGATTCTTTTTGTTCGGATGATATTTGTTTGTGTTGGGTCAGCACCAGGGCTGTGGCGCATAATTACCCCCCGACTTAACGTGTAGATTTTTTGTTCAAACCGACCAAAAGAATTTTCTTTTATTTCTGGAGCGGATGTAAATGTTGCCGAGGTTTTAATATTGCTTGCCCGGACCGCGCCATCTTCACCAACCAACCAGACACCACCCTCACTGTCCACAAAGATGTCTATTGTTGCTATTGGTAATTCTATTTTGTTTATTTGATACACGTCATCAATATCAGTATCCACCGAAAGAAAAATGGCGTTTTTACTTGTGGGTGAATACAGCAAGTATTGCCCGGAACCCAAATCATTAACGCGGCTTAATTGGGTATTGGTGGTTTTCGTTTTTGTGAAAGCGTTTTTTTCAAAAACACCTATGTTTTTTTTAGAAACAATCCCAACAGAATTTGTTTCTTTAATATAAAACAAGTTTAAAATGTGCTGTGATTCAAATTCACCAAGTTGGGTTGTTTCGGCCAGCTTATTATTTGTTTCGGTATATAAACCCAGGCCCTCGGTTGTACCAACAAAAAGAACATCATTAATAAAAAGTACGGCTGTAATTGTATCGCTTTTTACATAATTTGTTTTTTTACTATACAGCCTTTTGGCCTGATTGGTTTTTTGGTTTGTTTTATTTAAACCATTCATGGTTCCAACCCAAAGATTGTCGCCTTCAATAGCCACAGGTTTCGCTTGGTGAGAACTGAATTTGCTTGAAGAAAGCGAAAAGGGATCCAGTGGATCAAAAAGATAGTTTTTAAACGATTTTGTTTCTTTGTTTATGGCATAAATACCGTGATTTAATGTTGAAACAAAAAGCATGTTTTTTTCATCCTGAATGTGTTGGGGGCGGGACTTGGTTTCAATTCGTTTAAATTGATCCCGCAGCGCATCATAATAACAAACCCCCCTGTCTGTTAGCACCCAGGTTGTGTTGGATTTATCCACGTGAATTTTCCAAATTCTGTTGCCGGAAATTGTTGCTTCATCAAACACGTCAGACCGATAAACCTTATTCTGAAACCCGTCATATCGGTTTAACCCATCGTCGGTTCCGATCCAAATAAACCCTGTGCTATCTTGGGCTATGGACAGAATTCTTGTAGATGAAAGACTCTCTATGTTTACTTCTTTAAACTCGCCCGAATAAACGACCGAAAGAAATAAAAAATATAAAAACAGTCGTCTTTTCATGGGACTAAACGCCGTCGAGTTGTTTTTGTGCCAGCCGCTTAACAATGGCTATTTCCCACGCGCTAAAGTTTATTTTTGCTAAATCCTGAAAGGTTTTTATTGCTTGTTCTTCTTCACCCGCAGCCCTTAAAGAAAGCCCCTTGAAATAATTAAAATAAATATTGTTTTCATTGCCTTTGTTAAAATTGTCAACTGCTTGCTGATAGTTGCCCTCCATAAGGTGGGTCATGCCCATGAGCCCATGATATCCGTACATGGCCGTGGGGTCGTTCCTTTTTTCTTGCATTTCTTTTAGCTTTGCGAGATTCTTTTTTGCTTCTTCGTACTTGCCAAATAAAATATTAACCCACGCAGTTTCAAATTGTTTTTCTGACCGCACGGCCTTCCAGGTGTTTTCATCTTTTAACAATTCTGCTCTCTTCTCGCCAAATATTGAACCTTGCTCCAGGGCGCTATAGGCGTCTTCTTCCATTTGGTTGTGGGCATAGCACACCATTTTTTGCCAATGAATTGTGGCTTTTCTCCCCAAAAGAGAAACTTCATCAAAGTCTTTTGATTCTAAGGCTTGCTCAATTTTATCTATGTGCTCAATGGCGCCGATATAATCATTATCAAACATATATGAAACCAATAAATAATAGTTAAGGTTAAACCAGCCATTAGGCGTTTTTGTTAATTTTATGGCCTTGGCATATCTCTCTCTTGCTGTTTTTAGGTCGCCACCAAACATAAAGTTGTGGCCGGAAACAAGATAGGCTGTTGCTTCGGACGAGAGCCCTTTTCGTTTTTCTATGGATTTCTCATACAATGGTTTTGCTTTTTCGAACTCACCAAGTTGTCTATATACGTTTGCCTTAAAATGATATGGAAATCCGTGGTCTCCTCTTATTCTTATTAATTCGTCGCTGTATTTCACCCCAAGCTCGATGTCTCTTTTTTCTTCGGGCAGCATCACCTGGGTGCCTGCTGCAATATGGTGCCCCATTAATAAAGAATAAGCCTCATAACTGTCTGGGTTTAATTCAATTGATTTTTTAAGTGTTTTTATGGCGTCATCCAGTTCATATCTGTCGCTTTGCACCTGCCCCAACCAAACATAAGATTCGTAGGTATCGCTGTAGTTTTCAACAAGCTTTTTAGCGTTTTCCAGAGCATCGTCCATATTTCCGTCTCTATACGCGTTTCTTATATTTAACATGAGTTGTTCTGCGTCCGTAACTGTGTTTTGAAGAGATTTCGCCATCTCTCTTTGTTCTCTTAGCTTGATGGGGTCCTGTGATCCATACATTTCCAAAGCCATAACAAAATTTAGGTCTAATGCTAGGGCAGAATCTAAATATTGTCTTTTTTCAAAACCGTCTCCAACCTGTTCTGACAACATGGCCTTCTTATAAAATTCCAGTGCTTTGGGGGATGATGTTGTGATGGGCAGCTCAACAACCGGTGTTTTGGAACAAGCTGAAAAAGTGAGTGCCGCGATAAAAACAATGTTGAATAGTTTGTTCATTTTTAATTCCTTGTTGTGTTGATAATAATTATTATTCACGATTAAATCAATTCATAAAACTTAAAGAGCCTTGTTATTTAGACTTACTTTTTCTTTACCACTACGATTGTAATGTCGTCCTGGTTGCGTAAGTCTCCCAACCAGACGGTTCCAAGATCTAACAAAGCTTGTTTCTGTTCTTCTGCGTTTTGGTGTCCGTTTGCCTGTACGCAATCCCGTACCGCTTCATACCCTAACATCTCTTCACTAGTGTTGGCGGCTTCTGGCAAGCCGTCAGAAATAAAAACCAAGGAATCGCCTTGTTTAAATTCAAAATCTACAAGTGTAAACGTCTCGTCTTTAAAGCTACCTAAGGGTAAACCTTCTATAAGAATTTCATCGACTTCGCCTGTTTCTCTGTGGTAATGGTAGGCGGGCGGCATAGCGGCAGATGTAAACTCAACGCGACCTTCCCAAAACCTTGCCATATTGAATGCCATACGATTCCAACCCAGATCAATATTTTTAATCACACGATTCAACCGTTTTGCAATATCGTTGGGTGGGATAGACGGAATCCCATACAATCCTGCTTTAGTGATACTTACCATCATACCGGCGGTCATGCCGTGGCCTGTGGCGTCACCAACAGCTACATATAAACTTTCACCATTCTTCTGTGGGAAAAAATCATAATAATCACCACCCACTTCCGATGCGGTTTGAATGGTGGCTGCTATCTCTAAATCTAGAACGTCTGGTATTTCTTTGGGGAGCATATCCAGCTGGAACTGGCGAGCTTCTTCCAACTCTGCTTCCCGGTGCTGTTCTTCCATCGCCCGGGTTTGGAGCCGACGTTGGCGCTTCACATAACCAAACAGGCCCATGCCTGTTGTGGCAAAATACAACATGTAAGCCCAAGTTGTTTCCCATGGTGCTGGAAATATTTTTATCTTCAACGATGCGCCTTCGTCGTTCCACATGCCGTCGTTATTTGACCCTTTCACCCTAAAGATATAGTCGCCATGGGGCAGGTTGGTGTAGCTAGCATAGCGGCGGGTTCCGGAATAATTCCAGTCCGCGTCATAACCGTCCATCATATAGGCGTGTTTGTTTCGGGATGGGTCTCGGTAATCAATGGCTGCAAAATTGAAAGACAGATCTTTTTCGTCATAATAAACATTGTAAATTTCTTCAGAATTATCTGATTTGTGAATTATGAATATCGAATCGCTTTTTGAAAAAGACTCAATAATGACTGTTGGTTCGTTGGGGTTATCTTTTAAGCTATCTGGGTGGAAATAATTAACACCAGAAATACCTCCGAAATATAAAACTCCATCTTTGTCTCTTCCGTGTGAACCTCCATTAAACTCCAGGTTTTGTACGCCATCCGCCATACCGAATTGACGAAACTCGCCTGTTTTTGGATTAAGTTTTATAATACCAAAATTGGACGACATCCACATGTTGCCTAAGCCATCTTCATAAACGCTATATAAATAAGAATTTGGTAAGCCACTTTTAATACCGTAATGGATTGTTTCCCGAATGACTGGATCAAACCTTGTTAACCCTTCGCCGTAAGTGGGAATCCAAAGTGCGCCATCGTTTGCCTCATAGATAAAACCAGCAGCCTTAAGTCCTCGTATTTTATCTGTTGCTGTTTCGTCGTCATATAGTGTCTCTACAGAAAAATCTGCTTTGTTGATTTTTATTACTTTGTTTCCTCGCCAATTCAACGAATAATAACATGGGTGGATTTTACTTTCTACAAAACCAACCAAGTTCGCAATATCTTTCATGTTTTTAAATTTTTCACCCGCGTCTTTCCAAATAGCGCTGTCTCCATCAAATTCAACCCACCATGTTTTTTTTTGAGAACAAGCCCAAAACCGCTTGTCCCTATCTAAATACATATCGCGTATAAATCCCGCGTCTTTAAAAGAAATATTTGAAAAGTCATAAGCGCTTCTAAAGTTCGCTTTTTTTAAGTCCGAAACAACAAGATCAAAACTTGATCTCCCCCAAATTCTACCCTTACCATCTTCCTGCAAATACCATCTCGAAAGTCCTTTTTTCCCTTCTGAGCTTTCTGGGACAATATTGGTTATTTCGTGGGTGTTTAAATCGATTTGGTCGAACCCATCTTTAGGAATGCCGCCGCCCAACCACAAGTTGTTTTGGCTGTCTATGGTAATTCCCCAAAAATCATTTTGGTTTGTTTTAATGTCTGCTCGTAATGAATTGGCAATTAATCCAAATTTTTTCTTTTCCGGATCATATTTTGCCAAGCTTCTTCCGCACCCCAACCACATAGCCCCGCTCTTGTCTTTGATAATTGAATTAATGCGATGATCTGATAGTGCATTTTTATTTTCTAAATCAGGATATATATTTAAAAACTTTTCTGTCTTCGGGTTAAAAATGGAGAGCCCCACTTGCCAAATAGACAACCAAATTTTACCATCGGCCGCAACTGTAATATTCTCAATATTGTTTCCGGCTATAGAAGATGCTTCTTCGGGGTCGTGTAAATACCTTTTTATTTTTTTAGTGTCCGGATTATAAATAAAAAAACCGTCTTTATTCCAGGATCCTAAATACCACAACCCACTGGGGCCAATCGTTAATTGAGCAAGATTAAGGCTATCAACCTCTAAATCAAGTTGGTCTTTAAAAACAGTTGTTAAGTGAGGTGATATTTCATTGGTTTTTGTGTTTAATATTTTTAATCCATCTGCAGTACCAAGAATAATTTTATCTTCATCTATTTGATTAAGTGAAATTATTTCCCAGCTCTCTATTTTTTTATCGAATGTAGAGTCTGGACCATACCAAACTGCGGTTTTATTTTTCAAATTATAACGACATAAACCGCTTCCTTGGGTGGCTATAAAAATATCATCGCCAAATAATAAAATATCGCGAATCCGTTTTTTCTTTATGTTTGGGTTGTTTTTATAAATGTTTATTTCACCGGCTTCTTCTGAATATGGATTAAACCAGCCTACGTTTCCCTGCTGAGTACCCAACCACATAATTCCATCTTTGTCTTCTTCAATAGACCAAATATATCCGAACGGTATTGTGGTTGAATCGGAACTTTCACTTTCATAATGGACAAACTCATAGCCGTTAAACCGATCTAAACCGCCTTGGGTCCCCAACCAGATATACCCTCGGCTATCTTGCATAACTTTTTGAACCGTATTTTGAGATAAACCATCATCAATGGTATAGCGCTCAAATTCTATCTGGCCTGCAAAAAGCCAAGACAATAACAAAGTAGTGGTTAACAATCTTTTATTTTTCATGCACTCGTCCCTGTTTGAGTCCTTCTTTCGATGGTAAAAGTACAACGATGTAATTATGTGTTCAAGTGTTATAAATGTTTGGGTAATTGAATAGATAAAGCCAAACTGCGTTTATTTACGTCGAGTAAAAATTATGAGCTATGCCCGACTTACCAGCTTGCTCCCGATACCAGAAGGGTTGGTAGGTAAATTGGCAGGTAAAATTAGGATGTAAGAATTAAGATTATATTGGACTATGTTTCACATCATCTAATTATAAATAAAAACTGAGTAATTCGAAGTAATCCACATTATTGAACGCTTTTTAAATAAAGCTTATTTTAAAAAGAAATTATTTATTATTTATATAGGCTGTGGATATGTGGATAAATTTTTTGAAAAGAATCAACAGAACACTTTATTATATAAAGATTTCAAATAAGACTTAAAGAAAACCTTAAGGTGGATAAGTGAAAAACAATGTGAATAACTTTTTAGTTATCCACAGCAAAAAACAAAAAATAATTAAAATAAAACTAAACGAATTTTATCCACATCAAAAAGGTGAACATGTGTAAAACTTTGTGGATATTAATTTTCTGAAATTTGGATATGGAATTTTTCTCGAGCCCCACTTATCCAGCCCTGGTACCAATCCATTTTTTTCTTATTTAAAGCCATAGATTCAATTTCAGGCCAATGGTCTGTTAAGTTGGGTCGTCCACCTTTTTTTAATCCTTCAACCCAAAGCAAATGAAACCCAATAGATGAATTAATGGGTGGGCTGCAAGACTTCATATCAATATATTTAATTGCTTGTCCAATTTCCGGAACTGTATAATTCGCAGGATCAATCCAACCGAGATCACCACCAATTTCCAGGGTTGTTTTATCGGTAGAATATTTTTTTATCATTTCTTTGAATTCACCTAAGGTAGAAATAGAATCTTTCAAAGACGTTCCAAAATTGAATGCACGCTCACTGTCTGTTTGTGTTATTTCCGGCGACATTAAAATATGCCGAACACGAATCTTGTCTCCTTGTTTTTCCAATGTTTCAAGGATGTGATATCCAAACTCCGTTTCAACAGGTTCACTTACTTTTCCAATTTCAATAGTGAATGCTTTTGTTTCAAAATTTTTCACTAAAGAACCGCGAGTAACCCAACCCAAGTTTCCACCGTTATTTTTTGAGCCAGGATCCAATGAATATTCTTTAGCTAAATCACTGAATGACGTACCACTCTCAATTTGAGATTTTAATTCAGCTAGAAAATTATAGGTCGTTTTTTTAGCGGCTTCGCTCGGGCGAATTGGAATAAGTAAATGTCGAACCCGCGCCTTCATGGGTAAGTGGGGAAGACTGTCTTTGTAGGCTTTATAAAACTCTTTTACACCCGTTCGGGTTACGGATATAGCGTTCAAAAGTTGTTGTTGATATCGCTCAGAAATCATCCGGTCTTGCATGTCATACCAAAACTCTCGTCGAAAATCTTTAACAGATTGACCTAATGCATCTTCGGCCTGCTCTTCACTGCCTGCTTGCGCCACCAACATTTGAATTTGTTGATCTAGAGCTTGGTTTACTTCCTTTTCCTCCACGGTGATGGAATCTAACTCGGCCATTTCCAGCATAATTTTTTGGTCAATCATAGATTGAACAACGGAATTTTGGAGACGAATAAACGCATCAGGGTTTGCCTGTGGATTTATTTTATTTTGGATGGCTGTCATATTCACCATTTGAGCGAGATCGCTTTTTAAAATAATATGGTTTTCAATGATCGCAGCAATTCCGTCGATATATTGTACGTCATTTTGCGAGAGAGAAAACGAGAGAATGAAAATTGAAAATATTTTTTTATAGGTCATGATTATTGATAGTTTGAATTAATAAATACATTTGTTTTTTCTTTTAAACTGTCCAAAATACCGGCAGACACGTTTAACTGTTTTTGTTTTAAAAGCCTTTGATAAATTTCGTCATAAGCGTCTTCTAGCCCGATAGAACTTCCTTTTTTAAATCGCCGAACCACCTTAATAACATGGTATCCCATATCGGTTTGAATTGGCCCCACCACTTTTAAAGTTTTATTTTTAAAAATAGCAGAGTCAAATTTTTGAATCATTTGTCCCTTAGAAACCGTTTTTGTTTCTACCTTATACTTTGTAAAAAGTTCATCAATGGATTTTTGAGATTTTTTTTTCTTTAACACAGATCGTATCAAGCGGGCGTCAGAATGTTTGTTTGTGTAAAAATGATGAATTAACGCCCCGTCAGCGTCCCTGGAAAATTCATCAATATGCCCATCATAATAATTTCGAATTTCATGATTACCTATGGATGTTTTTGGTGTGGACCTTGTTTGTAAATAAGACCCAATCAGAATTTTTTTATAATACAAATCTCGAGCATCTTGCAAAGCACCATCCTGTAGTAAGCCGCTATTTACCGCAGCATCATAATACAGTGCATTGTCCACCCAATCGTAAATGAAGTTTTTAAGTCGGGAATCTGTTCTGTTTTCTGGCGGTAAAAGTTTTTCTAGACTTTTGACGGTTAAGGCTTGGTTATTTACCCGAGCCAAAACAACTGAATCATCTTCTACTTGCGATGCGCAGGATGCAAATAAACAAATTAAAGATATATTAAAGAGTGTTTTCAAGATAATAAAATTAACAGTCTTTACTCACTAAAAACAATTGCGAGCATTGTAATAATAATGACATAGAATTAGCAATTCCGATAGTGGAAAAAGTAAGTGTTAAGTCCCCACTTTTTATTTTTCCAAATCGGTGACCGATATTTTCTGGAATAGAAAAAGCCGCAATATCTTGAAATAATTTATCCAGTGAAACGTATGGAGCAATATCGCCCAATACGAGCTCAACATTAGTTTTGTTGATTGATATATTTTTGATGGATGTGTTTTTGAACAAAGATCTTATTCGGGCGATAAAGACAAGATTTTTTGTTTCAACAGGCAACCTTCCAAACCGATCTCTTAATTCGTATTGAACTTTATCCACATCTTTTTGTGTTTCTGCCCGGGATAAACGATTATAAAACCCGAGTCGCTGTGTAGAGTTAGTAATGTAATATTCATTAATTAAAGCATTTTCACTAAAAACAATATTAGGGAACCGAACCTGCTCATCTTTTCCCATAACCAAATCCACTTCATTTTTTAATAATTCACAATAAAGCTCAAAACCAATTGTGGAAATATGTCCACTTTGTTTATAGCCAAACAAACTTCCCGCACCGCGAATTTCTAAATCTTTCATAGAAATATCATAACCGGAACCCAAGGAAGTATATTGTTCTATTGTCTTAAGTCTTCGGTGGGCGTTTTTTTCAAGCTTAGTTCTTGGTATTAACAATAAACAATGTGCCTGGTTAAATCCCCGGCCGACCCTTCCCCGAATTTGGTATAATTGAGAAAGTCCAAAGTTTTGAGCATCATTAATAATGATACAATTTGCATTGGTAACATCAAGTCCCGATTCAATAATAGTTGTACAAACAAGGATGTCTATTCCGCCCTTAAAAAATGAAAGAATTTTTGATTCCAATTCTTTACTACCTAATTGCCCATGAATATTTTCTACCGAAACATTAGGAAATATATTTTGAAGCTTTTTTGTAAAATAAGGAAGACTTTTTATGTCGTTATGTAAAAAATAAACCTGACCACCACGAGAAACTTCACGTTCAACATATAACACAATGGCTTCCCAATCAAAATAACGAATAACGGTTTCAATTGGTTTTCGGGATCTCGGCGGCGTTTGAATTAAACTCATATCTCGTATTCCAACAAGAGACTGTTGAAGCGTTCTGGGGATAGGTGTTGCGGATAATGTTAATACATCAATTTGTTGTTTCATGGTTCTAATTTTTTCTTTGTGGTTTACACCAAAACGGTGTTCCTCATCCACAACCAGTAAGCCAAGATTAGGAATAACAACATCTTGGGACAAGACCCGGTGCGTTCCAATGAGCACATCAATTCCGCCATTCCGCAGAGATTTTATTATTTCACCCTGTTCTTTTTTGGTTTTAAAGCGGGACAATAACCCAATTGTAACACCCAATGGCTCTAGCCGTTCTTTACAGGTAATAAAATGTTGATCTGCTAAAATGGTGGTTGGGCATAAAAATGTGGTTTGTTTATTTGATAAAACCGCTTTTAAAATAGCTCGGAGAGCTACCTCGGTTTTACCAAATCCCACATCCCCACAAATCAATCGATCGACCGGGGAGTCGCCATTCATATCTGTTAAAATATCAGAAATTGCTTTTTGTTGGTCTGGGGTTTCTATAAATGGGAAAGACTTCGCAAGGGCATCATCTATGTCGTTTTCTTCGATGTAGCGAAAGGTTCGTTTTCTGTTTTTATTTGCGTATAACTCTAATAATTCTTGCGCGACAAGTTGAATTGATTTTTTGGCTTTTGCGATTTCACCGGTCCATTTTTTTGACCCAAGGGACGATATGGGTGGGTTATTGTTGGATCCGATATATCGATGGATTAAATCCATTTTCTCGAGAGAAATAAAGACACGCGTGTTCTTTTTATATTCAATTTCTACAGACTCTCTATCACCAACCGAATTACTTTGAAGTGTTAGGCCTCGAAAATAACCGACCCCAAATGTTTTATGTACAACTAAATCTCCATATGCTAATGACGATAAGTCGTTTCGAGTAATGTTTTCATGTCTTTTTGCTTGTGGCGGCTCCCATTTCGGAAATGATTTTCTTTCATTCAAAACATCAGAAGAAGAAATAACAAAACAATTTAAAAAAGAAGAATGGAAACCAGTTTTGATATTTCCACTTAACCAAATAGCGTCTTTAAATTTTTCATCTAAAATAGATTTTTCTCTTTCGCCGCCAACAATAAAAACATTTGAGTTTTTTATAATTAAATCATTAATTTTATTTATCCTATTTTTTATTGAAATATTTTTCAACTCAATTGGGAAAATATCTAATGAAATTGGCTCGCCAGGAACATTGTGGAAAAAATCTATTAAACCGTCTTTATACTTGCAGTCAATAATAATACCGTCGCGTGAATAGTCTGTTAAACTAATAAAATCAAGAGTTTGTACGCTGACCGCCCTTCCTTTAATGTTTAGTTTTGGGAGCGATTTTGTTGTGAGTTGTGTTGATTGGTCAAAAATATATATATTTTCTACAATATCATAATTAAACACAATACGAATCGGTTGTCGAAAGTGGTTTGGGAATATATCTACAATCTCCCCTCGAACGGCAAATTCCATTGGACCAAATACGGTATCTGTTTTTTTATATCCCCAAGAAACGAGAGATTCTACTATTTCATCTCTGTCTTTTTTTACCTCCGGGGCAATTGAAATAGAGCAAATGGATTCAGACGTGTTGACGGGGATATCGCTCTTTTTAAAAGACTCATCAGTTCCGATACATATTAAGGTCGTTTGTGTTTTTTGTAGTTTGATAATTGTTTCTGCTCTATACCTGTCGCTTTCAATATTGAACCCGGGCACTTTTTCCCCCAGGTCAGTATTAGGGTAAAACAAAAATCTATCCCTGTTAATCCCTCGATTAATTAGGTAGAACTCGTAAGCGTCTTTTTCGTGTTTAAAGGAAAATAAAATAGGCGTGGAGCTATTAGGGTTATTGCTGTTTATAAAAAGTGCCGCAGAGTCAAGAGTAAGGTTTTTTAAAGAAACGCCGCCCCAAAATGAATTAACTAGTGATTTATTAAAAAGCATTTTTTGAAAAATTAATATACTGGTTTCACGTGAAACAAATTAGGACCGAAAAACATTTACCATAAGAACAGATATATCGGCGGGGGTTACACCGGAAACTCGCATAGCTTGACCCAGCGTTTCTGGCCGAACGAAAGACAGTTTTTCAATAGCCTCATTAGACAGGCCAACCATCTTATTATAATTTATATTGTTTGAGATTTTTAGAGTTTCATTGTTTTTTTGTTTTTCAAGTTCATTGAGATGTCGCTTTATATACCCTTCATATTTTATTTCAGCCTCCACATCTAAGAGGAGCTCCTCTTTAGACCAAGAAGGCAGGGAGTTCTTTTGAGTGGTAATAGATTTTGGAAGATCAAAAATAGTGCATTCAGGGCGCTTAAGAATTGTTTTGGCTGGTGCGGTTTGTGCGATTTTTATTTTATTTGGTAAAGAATTTTGAGAAACAGAGCTAGAAAGTTTTTGTATAAGTTTCTTTTTTTCTTCAAGTCGGTTTTCTATATTTTTTAATGAAGTGGGCCTAAGTAATTCAAATTTTTTAGAGAACTCAAACAACCTTTCATCCGTATTTGAATAACGAAGCATAAGCCTGTATTCGGCCCGCGATGTAAACATGCGGTAAGGTTCTAGGGTGTCCTTGGTAATTAAATCGTCAATCATGACTCCAATATACGACGATGAGCGAGTTAGTATAAGTTGTTCTGATTCATTAATGAATAGTGCTGCATTTATTCCGGCAATTAAACCCTGTGCTGCTGCTTCTTCGTACCCAGACGTTCCATTTACCTGCCCAGCTAAAAAGAGACCTGAAATATCTTTTGTTTCTAACGTTGCTTTGAGTTGTGCTGGTGGAAAAAAGTCATATTCAATCGCATAACCAGGCCTTAAAAACTCAACAGACTCAAAACCTGGAATTTCACGTAATGCACTCAATTGAATTTCTTCCGGAAGGCTTGTGGAAAACCCATTTAAATAAATTTGATCTGAGTTTTTCCATTCAGGTTCCAAGAAAAGCAAGTGTGAGTCGTGGTGTGCAAATCGATGAATTTTATCTTCTATTGATGGACAATATCGTGGGCCCGTTCCTGAAATATCACCTGTAAACATTGGGGATTTATCTAAGTTATCACCAACAATTTGGTGAACCAGTTTATTGGTTCGAACGGTATGACACGGATCATTGGGCGGATTAAATTCGCGAGTTTGGTAAGAAAACGGAGTGGGGGCGTCATCGCCCCATGTAGGGGTAGTTCGACTCCAGTCAACGGAGTTTCTATCTAACCTTGGCGGTGTCCCAGTTTTTAACTTTCCCGTATTAAACCCAACAGATCGAAGAGACTCTGTAATTCCATCAGAGTTTTCTTCTCCCATTCTACCTGCAAGAATTTTCCTATCTCCAATATGTATTTTTCCAGATAAAAATGTTCCACAGGTTAGGATGACTGATTTTGATTTTATTTTTGAACCATCTCTTAAAACAACGCCCATTATTTTATAATTTTTTATCAATAATTCAACGGCTTCACCTACGAGCGTTTCTATATTCTCATTTATGATGGTTTTCATCACAATCGATTCATATTGGCGCTTGTCTATTTGCGCCCTTGGGGACCACACAGACCGACCTTTTGACCTGTTTAATATTTTAAACTGCAAACCAGATCTATCAGCAAGGGAACCCATTACTCCACCTAACATATCAATTTCTCGAACCATTTGACCCTTGGCGAGCCCACCAATCGCAGGGTTGCAAGACATACGGCCAATGGCTTTTTTATCCATGGTTACCAATAGAACAGAACAATGTTTTTGAGCGGCAATCAACGCAGCTTCGACTCCCGCATGTCCACCACCCACAACAATAAGATCATATGGTTTTTTAAGTTTCACGTGAAACTACTTCCCCACACAAAAACCGGAAAAAACTTTATTAAGAATATCATCTGCGGTTGTTTTGCCCAAGAGAGTATCAATTTGATTAATTGCATCTCTTAACTCAAAAGAAACCAGCTCTAACTCAGGAGCGCTGTTGCCAAGGTGTTTAAGCGCCGCGACTAAACTATCTTTACAGTGAGAGATTGCCATCACCTGTCTTCGGGTGGTTAATACAAGACTGGACCCAGATTCATTTTTAATAATTAACTTATTTTTAATTAAACTTTTCAATTCACCTAATCCATGTCCCATTAACGCAGAAATATTAATCGTATCACCATCTTTTTTTGGATAATCAATAATATCGGATTTATTATAGACGGTAATTTCTTTTCCAAAACCAGCTGATTTTTTCACCTTTTCGCCTAAGGTTACAACGTTTATTAATAAATCAGCATTTTTTATTTCGCTTCGAGATCGCTCAACACCCGCCGCTTCGAGTGTATTGTTTGAATTTCGTAATCCGGCCGTATCGATAAGGGTAACAGGAACGCCTCCTAAAACAATTTGAGCATCCACCGTGTCGCGCGTGGTTCCTGGAGTTTCACTCGTGATGGCCCGATCTTTCTCTAATAGCGCATTTAGAAGAGTTGATTTACCAACGTTCGGCTCTCCGTAAATAACAACGCGGGCGCCTTTATTCACTATGCGCCCCTCTTCATACGAATCAATCAACGAGCCGCACGATAACCTGCTGTTATTAATGATGTTAACGGTATTTTTTATTAGGTTGGGTTGGGTGAGTTCGTTTTCGGATATATCAAATTCAAATTCCAACTTTGCAAGAACACTTAAAACAGAATCCTTTATTTCGCGTAGCTTATTTGAAAGATCCCCAGATAGTATTTTATGATTTATCCTCGCAGCCTTTGTGGATTGAGATTTAATAATTGCCGCTACTGACTCCGCCTGGACGAGATCCAGCTTGCCATTTAAAAACGCCCTTTTTGTAAACTCTCCCGGCTCCGCAATTCTCGCGCCCATATTACAAACTGATGTAATTATTTGGTCAACAATGATTGGGTTTCCATGACAGGATATTTCAATAACGTTTTCACCCGTATATGAAGATGGTGTTTTAAAATATGTTATAATTGCATCGTCAATTTTTTCATTCCGCGAATTATAAATAGATGAAAGCGTTGCAACGCGATCTTTAAAAGGTTTTGTTTTTTTGGCGAGAGACTTTGCTATCTCTTCAGATTTCGGCCCACTTATACGAACAAGAGAAACTCCACCATACCCAGGCGGCGTAGCTGGGGCAATGACGGTGTCAGATAACATTATGTTGAAACGGGAACTTCGGGTGGAATAAGCTTCTGTTGAGCAATAGTTAGCACGTTGAACAGAGTATAATAAAGATTAAGACCAGACGGAAACGAGTTAAACATTAAAAAGAAAAATCCTGTCATGAAATATTGCATGGTTTTTTGTTGAGGTTGTTGTGCGGCGCCTCCACTCATCATGCGTTGTTGAATAAACATGGATACCACCATTAATACGGGTAAAATGGCAACGTGTTCACCATAAATAGGTATTGAAAACGGTAACGTATAAACAGCATCTGGAGCCGAAAGGTCTTTAATCCAAAAAATAAAAGGCTCGGCCCGAAGTTCAATTGTAGTTCTAAATACAACAAACAATGCAAATAATAAAGGCATTTGAAGTAACATCGGTAAGCAACCTCCAAGTGGGTTGACACCCTTTTCTTTATACATTTGCATCGTTGCTTGATTTAATTTTTGAGCATTATTTTTGTACTTTTCTTTTAATGCAGCTATTTCTGGTTGAATTTTTTGCATCGCAGCTGTGGATTGGTAGCTTTTTTTGGTAAGCGGATAAACTAAAATTTTAACAGCGAATGCGAATATAATTAAAATATATCCATAGTTTGGAATGAACTCATGCAATTTTTTCAAAGTCCACAAGATCGCTTTTGAAATATATACAACAGGCCAAATACCAAAATTCATAACGCGGTCTAATTCTCGATCTACATTCTTAATTCTTTCATATTCTAGGGGACCGAGATAAAGAGATGTCCTTGATGG
>Ga0257121_1000602_pt1 | contig 30098 bp, 25 predicted proteins | sample SI106_100metaG_FD_190180 | JGI IMG/M metagenome (GOLD analysis project Ga0257121, IMG submission 190180) | Marine microbial communities from Saanich Inlet, British Columbia, Canada - SI106_100 | ecosystem: Environmental > Aquatic > Marine > Inlet | place: Canada: British Columbia | collected...
AAAGAAATTTCAATCAGGAGGCCAGACTCTGTCGCGTAGCGGAGCCGTTGCAATAAATTCGCAAGGCAACCTGGGAGGCACATTAGACCCTTTACCAGAGCTACTCCTACGAGCTCATCGGGACGGCGCCTTAAGTCTGCAACAAGTAGTCAGCATGGGATGCCAGGTGGCCGGCGATATGTTGGGCGATTGCGGCCGCTTAAAGGCAGGGCGCCGCGCTGATTTTGTTGAATACAACGAGTTTAAAAAGAACATAGGACAAGTTTGGTGCAAAGGACGCAAGGTATAAGCGCCGTCCAACTTAAAGCGGCGTTCAGTAGCGAGATTTTGCTTAAAGCGGCGGCTGAGGTTTTAGCAATCTGGCAGGCAGAAATCGAACTGCCGCACTTGCAAGTTGTTTGGAACAACCGTTTGCGCACGAGTGGCGGTCGGGCATTATTGCGTGAACAAGTAGTTGAACTAAACCCTCGCTTGTTGGCAAAAAACACTCAATTCATCGAGACGGTGTTGATTCATGAGCTCGCGCATTTGGTTGCAACTGCGCGGTTTGGGCGAGTGAAGGCGCATGGCGCAGAGTGGCAACAGCTAATGATTGAAGCAGGGCAAAGCCCAGAGGTTCGCCACACCATGGATGCCAGCGAGTTTTATTATCGGCGGCGCAGGCCAAGGCCCACAATTGATAGTTTTATAAGGCGGATTATTAAAAGACTGATAAAATAGATGTGTGAGCTCGTCTTTCGCACCTAAACAGCCAATTTTATTTGAGCGCATCCTCGTTGAAAAAGTATGGGGAGGGCAGCGTTTGGTGAATTCGCTAAGCATTGAGTTGCCATTTGACGGACCTCTTGGTGAAACATGGGAGTTAAGCGACTATCCTGGCAAAGAAACCGCCATTGTTAATGGTGAGTATGCCGGCAAATCAATGCGTGACTTGATGCTCGATCATGGCGCTGCGCTTTTGGGCACATCGAAACCCTCTGCAGACGGCAGGTTTCCATTACTGGTAAAACTACTTGATGCCGGCGACAACCTGTCAGTGCAAGTGCATCCACCAGACGGCGAAAAATCGCCGACGGGTATCGGGAAAACCGAGGCGTGGTACGTATTAGATAGTGCAGAAGATGCAAGTCTAATTTGTGGCCTTAGCCCGGGCACCGAGGCCGGTCAATTTGCTGCTGATGCGGCCACTTCCAAAGTTCGTGATTATTTGGTAGAGCAAAGTGTTGTAGCAGGTGATTGCGTTTATATTCCGGCAGGGCAAACGCATGCAATTTGTGCAGGCACGGTATTGTGTGAAATTCAGCAAACATCCGATGTCACTTACCGAATGTATGACTGGGACCGTCTAGGCTTAGACGGCAAGCCTAGAGAAACACACCTAGAAGAATCGCTTGAAGTAATAGACTATGATTTATTGCCATCAATTCCAGAGCGCCGCGAGTTGTCGTCCCCGGTTTATGATAGTGAGTGTGCACCCCTCTGTGGCGGCGAGCACTTCACCATGCATCTTCATCGTCACGGTGAGTCAGGCGGCATCGTTGCTAAAAAGAATAAGGCAATAATCTTGGTAGTGGTTGCCGGCGAAGGCAAGCTAGCGGCGGTTAACGGTGAGTTCGAGCCATTGGCAGTAAAGTATGGCGATACTGTTCTTATCCCCGCATATCTTGATGGCGTACATGTTTGTTCAACAGGCCAAGATAATTTTGATTTCATTCGCGCAACAGCAGGTTAAGACATGACATCGCGACGTAAAAAACCATCACGTAAACCTTCTCCCGGCGCTGGCCGTGGAAAAACAACGCGTACAAAACGGCAGCAGCGATTAGCTGCGGCAACTATCGAATCTTCTTCGAGTGCGCGCCAAGGGGTCAAAGCAGACGAGGCCGGCGCCGGCGCCGTTGGCGTTCGTTTAAATAAATGGTTAGCCGAACAAGGGGTAGACTCGCGCCGCAAGTGCGATGAAAAAATCTTTGGCGGGGAGGTGAGCGTTAACGGTAGAGTTGTGAGCGAACCAGGGTATCGCGTGCAGCAAGGCGATGAAGTTCGCGTTGATGGGGTGAAGATTTCTATTGAGCGCCGCTTGTATTATTTGTTTTACAAGCCAAAAGGCGTGTTGTGCACGAATGATCCGCGCGAGACAGACACTCGCGTTTGTGATTTAGTTGACCCGATGGTGCCAAGTCGAGTGCATACCGTGGGCAGGCTTGATAAAGAATCAGAAGGTTTATTGCTGTTAACCAACGATGGTGATTTCTCGCAGATAATTACACACCCATCTTTCGGAATTCGTAAAACCTATATTTGTTACATTAACCATTCAGTGACACATGCCGATATCGAGAAAGCTCGCGAAGGCGCTTATATTGACGGAGTAAAAGTTGTTCCAGAATCATTGCGTTTAGTGAACTCAACTAAAAAGGGCGCAACGGTTGAGGTAACTATTAGTGAAGGGCGTAACCGCGAAGTGCGGCGTGTATTGGCGCGATTCGATATGCGCGTAAAGCGGTTAAAGCGAGTTAGAATAGGCAACCTTAGTGTGGCAAAATTAAAAAGGGGCGCAATACGCCCTCTTACGAAAAAAGAGCGGGACGACTTAGTGTCGATGGCGCGCAATAGTTTTAGCGATGCTTAGATTCGACACAATAATTCGCGATCCGGTTCATGGAGACATTCCTTTAACTAAAGAAGAGATGTCCATTATTGACACTGAAGAAATGCAACGCTTGAGAAACGTGCGCCAACTCGGCGCCACTTATTTGATTTATCCAGGAGCTCAACACTCACGCTTCGAACACTCTATCGGCACAGCCCATCTGGCTTCGCGCATGATATCGTCAATCAACTTCGAACGCGACCGTCGCGAAGATAGCCGCCTTGATGGCTTTGACCAGCACGGCGAGAGAGTGGTTCGTTTAGCCGCATTAGTGCATGACGCAACCCACTTGCCTTTTGGACACAACATCGAAGATCAAACCGGATTGTTACCACGTCACGACACTCCGGAGCGTTTCGCAAACATGTTAAGCTCCAACACATCTCTCGGACGCGCCTTAGAGCGTACTGGTGCAAAAGAAGATGTCTTGTCAATTCTTGCACCAACACTGGTCGCAGAAAATAGGCGAGTGCCTAAATATTGGAAAGACATGGTGAGCGGCACAATCGATGCCGACAACCTTGATTATCTCAAACGAGACGCCATGTTTACTGGATTAAAACTTGAGTACGACGAGCGTATTTTTAGTGTCTTCAGGGTCGATCGCCCAACCCAACAGCTTTACGTAGACCTTGGGCGCAGTGGCTATTTGAAAGAGGCGGTTTTAAGTGAGGTGATTAGATGTCTCGAAGCGCGCTTCTATTTTTCAGAACGGGTTTATTATCACCACGCCAAAATCGCTGCGGGCTCTTTAGTCGCCAAAGCAGTTGAAATAGTATTACTCGAAAACGCCGTTTCCTTTGAGCAGCTGCAAGTATCAACGGACGCCGGATTATTTGACTTGCTCGCAAACGCTGATATTAAAGACACGCACTCTCGCGAGTTGCTCAATATTTACTTGCACGCACTTAAGCGCCGTCAATTGCCGAAGCGCGCGGCGGTGTACCCGGTGTACGCAAACGCCCAAGCGCAAGAAGAATTAGTTGCAAAGTATTTTGGGGCAGGCTCTGCAAATCATCGAAGAAAAGTCGAGTCCAAAATGACGGCAGAACTTTATAAGCTAACCGGGCGTTTGATTCCGTTTATGCTTTACTGCCCATCATCTAAAATGCAACTCAAGCAAGCAAAAATGATGGTGCATTGGCCAGGCGACAACAATCTGACTAGACTTTCGGAGCACAGCAATAAAGTGCCGAGGTTGCTTGATATAGAACAATCATATGGCCGCATGTGGAAATTCTACGTTCACGTTCTTGGCGCTGATGATCAGGAAATGAAACTTGCTCGTCAAATATGTTCTCAGTTCTTTCCCGAAGTTAACAATGTGTTAACGCGTGCCGATAGTTTTTCGAGCGCACATTCAAGCTCTGCCTCAGAAGCGGCAAATGAAATCCTGAAGTGATTATCTGAGCCGAAGGCTAAGCCGCCAATAGTGGCTACTTGGTCAACGGTTAGCAGCAAATCCGAAAAGTCGTCGCCATTATTGATGACAGTACCATCTTCGTGGGTGCAGCCAATAAGCTTGCTAATGTCAACAAAGCAATAGAAAGCCCCCTGTGGTTCAGGGCAACTGATGCCCTCAATCGCAGAGATTCTTGTAGTAACTAATTCGCTACGCTTTTCGAATTCTAAACGCATTGCTTCACGCTCGGGCATGCCGTTCGTTAAGCCAGCAATTGAGGCAATCTGTGAAATAGCGTTTGGTGAGCCTGCTAGCTGAGACTGAATGCGTCCGACAAGTTTAGCCCAGTCGCTAGGCGCAGCGAGGTATCCCATTCTCCAGCCAGTCATGGCGAATGATTTACTCATGCCGCCAATCCAGGCGCTAGTTTTTTGCAGTTCAGGAACCAACTTAAGTGGCGAATGATGTTGCGCCCCGTTGTAAGTGAGCGCGCCATACATTTCATCACTGATAACTCGTAATTGCTTTTCTAAACACCATTCACCCAACTGCCGAGTAAACTCTTTTGGGAAAACAACTCCTGTTGGGTTTGATGGAGTGTTAATTAGAATGGCAACAGTTCGATTGTTGCATGCGGCCTCAAGAGCAGAAATGTCAGGCAACATGTTGACATCACAAGCAACCATTGCCGGCACACCGCCAGCAAGTTTGACCATTTCAGGGTAGGACGTCCAGCAAGGGTAAGGAATTAACACCTCATCACCCTCGTTAAGAATCGTCATCAGCGCTTGAACTATGGCAATTTTGCCGCCATTACAAACAACAATGTTTTCGGCCTTGTAGTTTAGGCCAACTTCGTCGTTTATTGTTGTGGCAACAACTTTGCGCAACTCGGGTAGCCCGGCAGAGGGCGTATAGCGACCCATTCCGCTATGGATTGCCTCTACTGCTGCATCATTTACACATTGTGGTGGGCTAAAGTCAGGTTCGCCGGCCGTGAGATTTATAATATCTACCCCTTGGGCAATCAGGCCCTTAACCTTACCCATCACCGACAAGGTAGCTGAGTCTTCGATCTGACTCATCTTTTCCGAAAAGGAGCCCATTTTTGTGCTGTTCGCTGATGACATGGTTTAGTAACAATTAAGTGGACGGAATCTTACAGTAATTTCGTCTAAATAACTTCAGAATGTCAGATTTCACAATTGCCGAGCGCATCAGCGCCACTCTCCGCTCTCGACGCTTTTCAATAATCGCTGCTAGCGTGATTGTGGTGTTCTTATTGCTGTACTTATTGTTTGTAAGTTTTTTCTTCGACCCATTTGAAGACAACTTAGACGACACCGCAGCAATCTTGCCTTCAGAAGTAGACTACTTTGTGCGCTGGCAAGATGTCGGAAGCCATTTTAACGAATTCCCCGAACCTTCTATCTGGTCAAGTATAGAGTCAAGCTCGAAATATTCCGAAGTGAGTAGTAGTGGCGCGTTGGCCCAGTGGTCGCAAGATTTAGAAATCGGCCAGCTACTAAGTGACCTTTCACAAATTAGCGATTATTTACCCACCGGCCTAAGTCTAAAAGAAGACTTTATGCGCGAGTTTGTTATTGCAGGTCGCGGAGAGCCTGTGCTGAACAGTAAATTTAAGGGGGTGATTATGTTACGCGCATCATTCAAAGTTAAAGCAGGAGTTTCAATGCTCGATTTTGGTTTTGTGCGCGAGAAATTGCCAGAATCTTTGAAGTTCGAAGACGTAGGCAAAGGAATTTACCGCATACCTCAATTTGAACTTTTTGGCTTTCAAGACGCTTACCTTGGCCGCGTAAAAGATGTTTTGTTATTGTCGTCAGAAAAGCAGTTTCTTACTATCGCAAGCGAGTTAGATAAGCGCGGTGGGCAAGATTCTCTGGCACAAGCTTCGGTTTTTCACGATAACGTTAGTGCGCATTTAGGCCCGAATGAGACACCACTCGAAGTGTTCTTTCGCTTTGGTCGTGAATCAGCACCGGCGCCGGTTTGGCCACCGCGCAATAGCAATAATTTTGCCCAACAGTTTTTTGGCCGATTGTTCAATATGCAATTAATGCGCTTTAGCGCTGGGTACCTTAATCTTGACAGCGGCATTGAGTTGCGCGTTGGCGGTGACACAGACTTGGCGTTAGCGAAAGGTTACCAGCAAAACTGGCTTCAAGGTAATTCGGTAAAGCGCCGAAAAATCGAAGACTTTGCAGCCATGGTTCCTGCTGCATCGTTCGCCTTCGGAACAGTTGCTGGCGAAGTCTCAAAGCTGTTGGCAGAAGGATATTCATTAGTTCCAGGCGATTTGCGCTCTATGATGGAAAGTGAAATTGCGCGCGGTGGCGATTATCAAAACATGCTCCATTTGATAGAAAGCATTGGTAGCGTTTATCACTCTGGCATCGCATTCAGTTTGCGCGAAAACACTTTCGAGGAGTTGCCGTCAGACCCTCAGCACGACAACTCACCTGTTCCGTTGTTTGCCATTTACGGCAATGTTCGCGACATGGGGGCATACGACCATTTATTCGAATACTTGAAGGAAAATTGGGCAAGCTTTACGGGTGACGTTAATCAGTCAGTGCAGAACGTAACTTTTGGCGGCGGCGCAGTAGGAACAAGCTTTGTGTCTCAAATCATCCCGGGTACAGGCGAGATAATGCTTTTGTATGTGCCAACTTTAAAAACATTGGTGATTACTAATTCGGCCAAATATTCAAGCGAAATTATTTCTACGGCATTTCTCGCCGCTAGCGACCCCTCAGCTAAGCGAAGACAGCTGTTGTTGTTACCTTCATTTAAGACTGAACTTGACAAGAGCCCAAACGGGGCACACTTTTTTTCATGGTTCTCTCCGCAGCGCGCGCAAAAATGGTTTGCAGAATTGGCAAAGGCCTCAGCAGAAGTTTCGCTGCGGCAAGAGCGCGAGAGCGCATGGCGTTCACAGCGCCCGCAAGTTGAAAAGGAAATGCGGGCAAAGTATTTCCCTCAGCGCAGCGCTCTTAGCGCACTTGAAAATGGTCAACTACAGTCTTATATAGACAGCGAGTTGTTGGCGCGCGATGTGCGTTCCAAAGATCGCTTGCAAGAACTCGAATCGGAATTTAATCGCGGATGGAAGCCTATCGTTTTGTTTGAGCCGCTGTCTGCTGCCATACACTCATCGCGCCGTCATGTCGAAATGTTGCTGTCCGCTGAGATAAGCGAGTGATTCTAAGAAATTAGCTAGACTAAAACTTAAAAGGCGGTAAAATTTGCCTCCCTCATAGCCGGGGTGGCGGAATTGGCAGACGCGCATGGTTGAGGGCCATGTGGGAGTAAAATCCCGTGCAGGTTCGACTCCTGTTCCCGGCACCAACTCTTTTATATCCCTATAATGGTGGCGCTTTGAAGACATCAGCACCTCAATCTACTCCGCAGCAAAGGCTTAGCGCGCTTGATAATCTAGTAGGAAATACTCCATGCCTGGTATTGCATTGCTCAATTAAAGGCAAGTGTATAAAGATTTTTGTCAAGCTAGAATCAGGCAACTTTACTGGCAGCATTAAAGACCGTATGGCATTGCATATCATGCGCCGCGCATACGAACTTGACGCGATAAAGCCAGGTGACACAATAGTTGAGGCGACATCAGGCAATACAGGTATTGCGTTTGCTGGTATCGGGCGCGCTTTGGGGCATGAAGTAAGAATTTTGATGCCCGATTGGATGAGCAAAGAGCGTGCTGATGTGATTAAATCATTAGGTGCAACGGTAGTCCCTGTGTCTAAAGAAGAAGGCGGATTCGTAGGAAGCATAGAGTTGACCGAGAAGTACGCATCAGAAAACCCCAATGTGTTTTTACCGCAGCAATTCGCCAATGACGCAAACGTTGAAGCACATGCGTATTCGACGGCCCCTGAATTGCTAAAGCAGATGAGCGCTTACGGCTCAACGATGACGGCGTTTGTCGCTGGCGTTGGTACAGGTGGTACAGTTATGGGTGTGCATCGATACTTAAAAGAGCATGCGCCAGCAGTTAAAGTGCATCCACTCGAACCCTTTGACTCTCCTACTTTAACAACTGGACACAAAATAGGTAGTCACCGAATTCAAGGAATCAGTGATGAGTTTATCCCTGAGATTGTTGATCTTGAGGTTTTAGACACAATCGTGTCTGTTCACGATGGCGATGCGATTTGCATGGCTCAACGTCTGGCAACAGAGATGGGATTGCCTGTTGGCATATCTTCCGGAGCCAATTTGCTCGGCGCCCTAAAGTTGGCCTACGATTCCGGCGAGGATTGCGCGGTGGCAACCGTGTTCGCCGATTGCAACAAGAAATACTTGTCGACGGACTACGTAAAAGAGGAAGCCATCAAAGACGACTTCCTCTGTCAAGAAATTGAATTACACCATTTTGATGTAATTAAAGGTTAGGCTTTAGAAGCCTCCCATTCCTCCCATTCCCCCCATGCCACCCATTGGGTCGCCGCCACCTGGCATAACTGCCGGAGTAGGTTCTGGGATATCAGCGACGATAGCTTCAGTTGTTAATAACAGTGTTGACACAGAAGCGGCGTTTTGTAAGGTCGCTCTCACAACTTTTGTTGGGTCGATGATACCTGCTTCGAGCAGGTTCACGTATTCGTTGGTGGCAGCGTTGTATCCAGTTGCGAATGCCTTCTCGCGGCGAATGTTTTCAACTACTATTGAGCCATCAACACCAGCATTTGAAGAGATTTGACGAATTGGAGCTTCTAGCGCACGGCAAATAATTTCTGCCCCGGCTTTTTCATCGCCCTCTAAGTCGAGTTTGGCAATGACAGGCTGTGCGCGAAGCAGAGAAGTGCCACCGCCAGGCAAAACACCCTCTTCGGCAGCTGCGCGAACAGATGCCAAAGCATCGTCAACACGATCTTTTTTCTCTTTCATTTCAGCCTCAGTGGCAGCGCCAACATTCAGCACTGCAACACCACCGGCTAGCTTAGCCAAACGCTCTTGCAATTTTTCTTTATCGTAGTCACTAGACGTGCGCTCAACTTGAGCACGAATCTGCTCCATACGATCTTTGATGGCAGCCTTTTTGCCACCACCCTCGACGATAGTTGTATCGTCTTTAGTAATCACAACACGCTTGGCCGTACCGAGCTGATCGATAGTTGCGCCCTCGAGATTTAAACCTAAATCTTCCATTAGCGCTGTTGCGCCAGTTAGGGTAGCGATATCTTCCATCATTTCTTTGCGGCGATCGCCAAAGCCAGGAGCTTTTACTGCGACACACTTAAACACACCGCGCATTTTATTTACAACCAGAGTCGCCAGCGCTTCACCATCGACATCCTCAGCGATAATTAATAGCGGCTTGCCAGACTTGGCGACTGCTTCAAGAATTTGTAGCATGTCGCGAACATTAGAAATCTTCTTTTCAAAAACCAAAACATAAGCGTTTTCAAGAACAGCTTCCATTTTTTCTAAGTTGGTTGAAAAGTGTGGAGACAAGTAACCCTTGTCGAACTGCATACCTTCAACCCAAGTGATTTCAGTGTCTAGCGAACTCCCCTCTTCGATAGTTATCACACCATCGCGGCCAACGCGCTCAAACGCTTCGGCGAGTTTTGACCCAATCTTTTCGTCAGAGTTTGCTGCGATAGTTGCAACTTGTTCAATTTCATTATTGCTGCGAACTTTGGATGATTTTTTGCCAAGAAAATCAACAACAGCATCAACTGCCGCGTCCATTCCGCGCTTGAGACTAATTGGGTTAGCGCCCGCTGCGACATTCCGTAGACCCTCCTCGAAGATTGCTTCAGCAAGTACTGTTGCTGAAGTCGTGCCATCACCAGCAAGGTCAGCAGTCTTTGCAGCGACTTGACGTACCAATTGCGCGCCGATGTTTTCGTAAGTGTCTTCGAGCTCAATTTCGCGAGCAACAGAAACACCGTCTTTGGTCACAACAGGTGTACCAAAACTTTTTTCGAGGATGACATTTCTGCCGCGTGGCCCAAGTGTAACCTTAACTGCCGCCGCTAGTTTTTTAACGCCAGCACGGATACCTTCGCGCGCCTCTTGATCAAATGCAATTTTTTTAGCCATTGTTTTATACCTTATTTGTTAGCCGATAATTCCGAGAATGTCGTTTTCGGACATAATCAAGTATTTGTCACCTTCCCATTCAACTTCAGTGCCAGCATATGAAGTAAATAACACTTGCTGACCTGCAGTGACGGCAAAGTCAGAGCGCGAACCGTCATCTAGCAAACGGCCTTCGCCCAAAGCAATAACCATGCCTTCAGCTGGCTTCTCTTTAGCGGATTCGGGTAAAACGATGCCTCCAGCAGAAACTTCGGCTGCTGCGAGGCGTTGGACAAGAACTTTATCGCCGAGGGGGCGGATTGCTACTTTTTTGGCGGATTTAGCCATGATTTTTGATGAAAATTTGATTTACTGTTAAACGCAGAAGTTCTGCGGGGATTGGTTTGCGCAGCATAGTGATGACCCCTAGCTCGAGGGCAGCCAATTCAATGTCACGCGATGGTTTGCCAGTCATTAAGATACTTGGCACAACATTACCAACTTGGTTTAAGTAATCAAGCACTTCAAGGCCGGTGAGGCCAGGCATATGCATATCAAGTAAAGACAAGTCGAAGGAGTTGTTTAGTAACATATTCAAGGCGTCAGAGCCGCTGTATGCCACCTCGATGGTGTATTCAACGTTGCCTAGCAGAGCGACAACAGCATTTAGCTGGTCAACCTGATCGTCGGCGATTAAGATGCGAAAAGACATGTTATTACGCCTTTATTGGCAAGACATGTGCCATAAACTGACTGCCGAATAGGCAGATGGGCTCAATTACTCATCAAAATCATCGTCGCAGAGCAAGCGACCGGTTTCTTCACCCTCAGCCATAATTTCAGCATCAGAATAAGAGTCAAGCGACTTGGCCATATTACGAACGTCAATGTTCTGCTGGCAATGCTGGCAGCGCGCGCAATTTACCGTTTCGAACAACTCAAGGTATCCATGCGGACGGCATCCGCATTTTGGACAAGGGGGGCATTCGATTGGCGTCATTATTGAGAGTCGCGTTTGCGCAAGAAATGAATTATGGGTAACTGCAACAGGGCATGTTGCAAATCACCACCAGCTATTATCTCGTCAAGCGAATGGCATGGATGCAACTGAACGTCAATCACTTCGTCTGGGTCAAGATCGCGGTCAGCATCTAGCTTGGCATTGCTAATAAGGTAAGAAAAGCAATGGTTATTCTGGATGGCTGGATTCGCCTCAACTTTACAGATGAGTTGCGGGGGATCGCCGACATATCCGGTCTCTTCACGTAATTCGCGGGTAGCTGCGGCAGAAGGGTCTTCATCGACGTCAACTATGCCACCAGGTATTTCTAAGCGCACCCCGGCGACGCCCGGGCGAAATTGCTTGATGAGTATGATTTCATCGTTGGGCGTAGTTGCGATAACGTTAACCCAATCAGAGCTTTCAATAACAAAAAAGGACGACTCTTGCTCTAAAGCAGGGTGCTTATAAAAATCCTGGCGTATCGAAAAAATTCGAAATGCACCACGGTGTTTTGAGGATTGCAGTTTCCAGCGATCTGACATGAAGTCAGTTTACGCGAACTACGCGCCGGCAACAATACAGTTCGCGAATTCAGTTTCGTTCAGGCCAGCTTCAAGTGAGCGTAGCATAACTTGCACAGCTTCATCTTCGCGCCGCACTTCATGAAGTGCTAAAATAAGCTCAGAAACGGTATCTGCACATGCAGAGTCGTGCTGCCATGACCTCTTAAGGTATGTAATGGCGCCTTCAGTATCTCCAACAGAGCGTAGCACTTTACCCAATTCTCGTGACACACTAGGATCTTCCGGGTGGCTACGAAAAGCCTCTAGAAGAAAGTCTGCGGCAGCGAGAAAGCGTCCTTCGCTGTGACAGCGTTGGGCGTAAGCAAGTAGGGTATCGGCGGATGTCATGGGGTTCGTATTGGTTCTACCCCTTATCGACTGCCTGTGTAGCCTAACTTTAGCTGATTACATAAAAAAACAGGTCGCGGCAAGAGCCACGACCTGCGTAAAACCATTTGGCTTTATGGAACGTCTAGGCGGATGGTGTTTGAGTCAAACACTTGACCGCTAGAAGAAAATTGAGCTTCCATGAAAACAGTGCGTCCTGAGGCGCCATTAGGCACGACACGGTAAAGAGAGCCTGTGCCCCACGCAGTATTTGTGCCTGTACCGACCAAACCGTTGAAGGTTGTGAAGAACGGGCTGTTATCAACGAAAGAGTACACCACTCTGTAAGCAGCGTTTGCCGGAGCTGATGACCAACTGAAGGTAATGCCACTTCCGGCTGCAGGGGTGAATGTCGTTGCTGTCAAGGACGCAGTGTCGTTTCCGCCGCCGCCACCACCGCCTGAAGCGTCAAATGGATGTGACTCTGACAAGTCACCGTAGGTACTGCCAGTTGTGCGCTTAACGGCTATACAACCATCTTCCCACCCAGTAGCTGGAAGGGCAAAGGTCATCGAAGTGCCATTTGAAGAAACATTTTCAACGGTAGCGTGTGCGCCACCACTGTTTCCGCCATCTAGCAAATCACTCATCAACCATACACGATTTGAAGATGATGAAAATCCACCTCCTGTAATTGTTACATTGTTGCCAGAAACAGACACGTTGTCAATATATGGCATCGTAGATAGCTTTGTGGCGTAGATACTTTTTAGTCCATTAATGTCATCACTCGCGAGTGAGCGCTGTCCGGTACCGGTGCCAGAGATGTAAGCACCCATGGTTGGGCTGCCGCCTGCAGTAGAGTGCCCTAAGCCGACAGAGTGTCCGAGTTCGTGACACGCAACACCTTGGATATCAATGCCACTGCTTACGCTACTCGGCCCATCTTGCCAATTCCAAGCGTCTCCGTAGAAGCGGATTCTCCAGCCGTCATTAATTGGTGTTTCGCAATAAGCGAGAACGCCACCACTTGATCCGCTAAGTGAAGAGACAATGTTGTCATTGGAGTTACCGATGCCACTTGCCATCCCTTCCCAGAAGAAAGTCATGTTTGCGTCACCAGAGCCAACATCGATTTGAGTGCTATCGCCACTGCCATCGCCATGAGGGCGAGAGTTCCATTCGGCGCCACCTTTCCAGATAGCTAACTCGGCGCCTGTATATCCAGGCCAGTTTGAATGCGCAGTCGTGTTGTTGTTCGCGGAAGATCCATTGAAGTTGTCGTGAACGCGGAAATCGCGCTGACCGAGGTTGAGGCTACCACCAATCGTGGAGTAGCCAATCGCAGAGTCGCCCATTACAAAGAATGATGCGCTAGCGATAATTAGCCCGCCAGTTGTAAATCTAAGGAAATTTTTCATTACTTAACCTCCTTTGACACGTTGGCGATGTTGTTTACCAAGCTAGAAACAAGTTGGTTGTCTTCTACGGCAAAACCTTTGCCCTTGCCAAGAACAACTTTGCCCTTGCGAGAGTCGATAGTGCGGAAAATACCACCCATCGCTGCATAAACACAACGATCAACATCAGGGCCCCAACCTTGGACTTCGCCACTAAACACAACTACATCGTTTCCGAGGCGGTATTCAGACGGAGCCGGCATAGAGGTAACCATCATTGATTCGCCCTCAAAAGTGCCGCCAAGAAACGCGGCGTCTACAATGAGAGGACTATCGTCGTAAAGGCTTGTGCCTTCAATAGTTAGGATTGTGAAGATGAGTCGATCGTCATTTTCTGGCGTGTACTTAACAGTGCGCACGTCAGTGATGGTTCCATGGACAGCAATATCTGTCTTGGAAATCATTTTCTGTAGATCTAACTCTTCGATGCATGCATTGCCACCTTGCACAAATAGCAAGATTGCAGCAGCGGCCATTAGCCAGCGGAGTAGTTTCATGATTCTTATGTGGGTAAAAAGGAGGTTCTGCGCTTATCAATAACGCCAAGTTAATGCTTGGACGCCGAAAACGCATTATCGTTCCTATAAATATACCAACTATTTCGCCCTTTGTCTGATAAATCATTGATTTCATGCTATATTTGTGGCATGCCTAAAATAACTCTACCTATCATCCTAATCGTTGCTCTTGGCGCTGGCGTAGCGTTTCAACAACAAGTAACGGCTAGCTCAAGCCCAGATTTGGCCCTAGGAGAATCTGAGTTGACGATATACCCATATGGTTTGATGCAGTCGGTGCGCAACACCAATGTCGTCGTACCGATGCAGGTGCAGCTATATAATCCGGGCGAAAACACTGTAGGGCTCGAGTCAGTAACAGTTCAAACGCCTGAAGGACAAGTGCTAGACATTGTAAACCTCGACAGCAAGTTGGCTGGAGACCGTGGGCTCGTTCAAGACACCTACTTGATGCTTGAGATGGTTGACCCAGACATTTCACACCGTCACTCGAAACGCCAGTACATACCCCTCGACGACTGGAAGCCACTAAGCCCAGAGGCAGAAGGCCGCACCATTAGTGACATCATTGAAAATGTTCGTGAGTTGCAAGCCTCAGGCGCCCCTCAGATGACAAATGTTCGTTTTGAGATAGACTTAAATCAACTATTCGGCGCAAATTCGCAGACAGGAGACGTCGCTCCAATTCAAATTATTGCGCAATGGAACGGCGGAGCGCAGTCAAGCACCTCTCTGATAACTCATAACATTACGAAGTTGTCACCGTACATGCCACCACCTAACTCCACTCTCGGTTCTGGCTCATGGGTCTCGGGCGACCTTCACGTTCACAACTGCCGCGACGAAGCGGTTGGCGGATGTGATTCTTGTGCCGCAGAATCATTTAACCTGACCGGGGCATTTACTAACGCAGATTTAAAGCCGCAGTTCCAAGCGCTAGGCATGGATTTCTTTAGTTCAACTACTCACTCCTACTGCATCAATAGCACTACAGAATTTAATGCAGTGTTAACGGAATCACAAGCGCTTACCGATCCAGTGTTCGTGATGCTGGCAGGTACAGAAATCTCTGGTTCAGAGACAGGCCCTCAGTCGGGTTCTGATTCAGCAGACTTACTGTGCTCTCTAGGATGGGGAGCACACAACGTCCACCACATGGGCGCTCATAACATCACTTCACGAAAAGCCGGTGGCAAAGACGGATTCCTTGACTTCTGCGATAACCCAATGTCCGGACAAGCTAATAACGTGCGAAATGTAAATGCTGAAGGTGGCTTTACAAGCATTAACCACCCAGCGTCTGGCTCTTGGGCATTTAATAGTGTGAGTGATTTGCGTGGTCAAGAGCGCAATCGAACTTGGGGAGTCGAAGTCTGGAATGGCTCTGAGGGCGATACCCGATGGCAGTCGTTTCAACGCGATTGGTGGATTGATCGTTTAACTGAAGAAAAACTTCTTTATCCATATTCTGGCTCAGACACTCATGACACCGCTGTTGATTTTGGCGCCATGCATACTTACGTTCAAGGCGCACTTACCTCTCAAAGTTTGACTGACGCCCTTACTGCAGGACGCAGCTACATTTCAAATGGCCCGTTTTTAGAGCTTGGCATTGAAACTGTTAGCGGTTCGCACGCCTTACCAATGGGCGGTACTGCATTTGTACGAAACATCCCGTCAAACTTGCAGATCAACGTTAATGTCGATTTCAACTGTTCACTTGATTCAGAAATAGTGATTTACCGCGGGACAGTTGGTGGCGAAGTAGAAATTTATCGTCAAAATGGTTACTTAGGCGCTGGCTCTGTGCAGCTTTTAGATACCGTCCCGACGTCTTCTTTTTGGTATCGTGCAGACATTCATAGTACGCAATTTACGAAGAACGCAATGACCACACCAGTTTATGTGTGGTCACGCTAAATAAGCTAGCCGCTGTTTGTTAAGCTAAGGTCAATGCCGAGTAGAATACCCAGTGATTGGCCAGATGTGATAATGGTGTGCGATGCCGAGTCGCTATCCCGCGCCGTAGAGATATGGACGTCAGCCAAAATTATTGGCGTTGATACCGAGGCGAATTCATTTTTTGCTTATCATGAGCGCTTGTGCTTGATGCAAGTAAGCACCGACAGCCAAGATTGGATTCTAGATCCATTTGCGCTTGGCGATGACATGCAAATTATGGCGCCGCTGTTGGCCGACCCAGAGGTAATTAAAATCTTTCATGCTGCAGAATTTGATTTGATGCTCATTAAGAAAGACATGGGGGTTGAGGTTAAAGGAATGTTCGATACTCAAGTCGCCATGACTTTTTTACGCCATCAAAAAACTGGCTTGGCGGCACTAATTGAAAGTTATTACGGAATAAAATTGTCGAAGGACGAGCAACGTTCAAATTGGGGCAAAAGACCATTGAGCGACAAGCAAATCGCCTACGCGCGTATCGACACGCACTTCTTGGTAGATTTATACAATAAATTAGTCCCTGAACTCGAAGAGCAAAACATGGCGGGCGCTGCTTATGGCGAGTTCGATAGGCAGATGCGCGAAATTTTGATTCCTGCTGCTAATAACCCAGATCGCTATCTTAAGTTAAAGGGCGCAAAAAAATTAGACTCGAGCCAGTTAGCAAAGCTTCAGGTAGTTTTTGAATGGCGCGAAGATACGGCGTCGAAGAAGGACGTGCCGCCGTTTAAGGTGATGAGCAACCAGGGCCTAATCGGAATTGCTGAGACAAATCCGCGGTCGATTAAAGAGCTGGCAGAAATAAAAGGCGTTGGCTGGAAAATCGCTAAACGTATTGGAGACAAAATATTTAAATTGCTTGGCAGCGTCGAGGGTAAAACAGTTGAGTTCCAAGCCAAAAAGGTTAGCAAAGAAGAGCGTCGTGCTCGACAAATACGTCGAGATAATGCTGATGCATTAAAAGCGTGGCGCACCGCTGCCGCAAATGAGTTAGATTTGCCGAGCGAACGCTTAATTCATCGTCGCCAACTCGAAGAAATCGCTTACGTGCTGCCTCAAACATCCGAAGAGTTAAACAAAGTTGTTCAGCTTAATGACTGGCAAAGAGAGCAGTTTGAGGCATCTTTATTGAGCACGCTCGAAAGTTTGCCGCGCCCTTAAAGCGCGCGGGCCGCGTTAAATCCGCGTTGGAAAAAATCTTTATCAAGGTTGTGCCCAATAAAAACGATTTCGTTGCGTGGACGCTTTGGCCATTTCCCATCGGCGGTCACTTTGTACAAATCGTAAACACCCTGCAAAAGACAGCGGTATTCAATCCCGCTTATATTAAGAAATCCTTTGTAGCGAATCAGGTCTTCGCCAAGCTGTTGCACGCAAGCATCGAGCCATAATCGTACCTTCAATTCATCAAGCGCTTCGTCGGAAAATATGCTAATGGAACTTATTGAATGCTGATGTGAGTGCGAGCTCTTGCTTTGCTTAGAAAAATCAATAGTAGCCGCGGCAAGGATGCCGTCTAAATCTACTACTGGAACTTCTTCGCCAATAAATGCAGCGTCTGGGTTTATAGAAACTACTGCGTCGCGCGCTGCAGAAATTTGTGCAGGGCTTAACAGCTTAGTATGGTTGAGAATCAACGTGTCAGCAAGCGCTAACTGCTCACTTGCGGCTTGATGCTCTAAGGCGCGTTGTAAATTTCTCGCATCGGCGATGGCGATTATTTTATCTACGGAATAGTAGGTGGCTACATCTTCTTCGACTAAAAAAGTGCGAAGCAAAGGCGCCGGTTCGGCGATACCCGTGGTTTCAATAAGGATGCGATCGAATCGTCTGCGTTTGAAGAGTGGGAATCGGCGCTTCCTTAAGTCTAGGAGCTTGTCAATCATGTCACCGCGAACCGTGCAGCAAATACAGCCATTTGAAAGTTCGATTAGGTTGTCATCACGACGCACTACTAGTTGGTCGTCAATGCCGAGCTCGCCAAATTCATTAATGAGTACAGCATATTTCCTACCGTGATTTTCGGTTAATATGCGGTTTAGTAAAGTTGTTTTGCCAGCGCCCAACCAACCAGTGATTAATGTCACCGGAGTTTGTAACGGAAGGGAAGATGTTGGCATCGGCATAGAGTAACAGGGTGGCGCATCACTACAATTCTCATCAATGGAAGCATTCCAAGGTTCCCTGTTCGCCGCTCCGGCTGGCAGATATGCACGAGTGGCGTTGAACACTCCGGTGCGCCGTGAATTTTCCTATCACATACCAAAGTCCGCCGAGCCTGTATCCGCAGGCTGCCGAGTAAAAGTTTCATTCGGACGCCGTCCGATAATTGGCGTTGTAGTAGGAATTGATGAGTCGCCGCCCACGGGCGTTGCGGTAGAGCGCATTAAAGACATTGACGCGTGTCTTGATGCGACTCCGTTGCTCACGCCATCATTACTGCGCTTGTCGCGCACCATTGCCGACGAGGCTTATTGTTCGTGGGGGCAGGCCTTGTCAGCTATGTTGCCTGCAGCTCTACGTCGCGATCGCAGCCGCCGCACGATACCGACGGTTAAGTTGGTTCACCACCTTTCCGCCGAAGAATCCGCTACGCTCGAGGCTAAGTTTCCCAAGCAAGCGAAGGCCGTTGCATATTTGAAACAAGCGGCAGGGCCGATAGAAGTCCGTGAGTTTTGTAATCGCACGGGGCTTTCCAAATCGCCTCTGACAACTTTACGAAAAAAGAAATGGGTTGAGTTCGGTAAAAAAACCGAAGTGATAGACCCATTTGCTGGCGACGAAGTAGTTCGCGATAAATCACCAGAGCTTACTTCAGCACAACAACAGTGCGTAAAGTCGATTACCAAATCGGTTGATAAAAAAAACCACCAAGATTTTTTAATGTATGGCATTACCGGCTCTGGCAAAACAGAAGTCTACTTACACGCTTTAGAAAGGTGTTTAGCGCAAGGGCGTGGCGGAATAGTCTTGGTGCCAGAGATTTCATTGACTCCGCAAACTGTTGCTCGATTCCGCGCCCGTTGCGGCGATGTTGCAGTACTACATTCAGGACTTACAGATGTCGAACGACATGATCAGTGGGTTGCAATTCGTAATGGCGAACTGCGCGTAGTAGTTGGCGCTCGTTCGGCATTATTCGCTCCGGTGCCGGATCTCGGGATAATAATTGTCGACGAAGAGCACGAGTCAACATATAAGCAAGAGTCAACGCCGCGCTATCAGGCGCGCGACGTAGCGCGTGAGCGCGCGCGACTTGAATCGGCAGTGTGTGTCCTTGGGTCAGCGACGCCATCCTTAGAATCGTGGCAGGCAGCCAAAGATTCGCCAGATATGCAATTACTAAATTTGCGCGAGCGGGTTGCCGGTGGCGTATTGCCACCGGTGAAGCTTGTTGACATGCGAATCGAAAAAGCCGAAAAGGGGCACTGGCTAGTGGTATCTTCACAACTAAAATTCGCTTTAAAAAACGTGCTTGAGAAAAAAGAGCAAGCGATTCTGTTTTTAAACCAACGCGGATTTTCTCCAGCATGGTATTGCCGCCCGTGTGGTAAAACAATTTCATGCCATACCTGTGATGTCGCACTAACATATCATCGTTGGCGCAAAAAAGCATTGTGCCATTATTGCCTAAAAGAAGAGCCAATGCCACAGTGTTGCTCGACCTGTGGGCATAAAGTTGAAATGGTGGGCGTAGGCACTGAGCGAGTTGAAGATAGCGTTCAGCGTTTATTCCCTCAGGCAAGAATCTTGCGGATGGATCGTGACACCATGCTGCGCCGAGAATCATATGAGAAGGCATTAAAAGATTTTGGCGATGGCAAATATGATGTTTTGCTTGGTACGCAAATGGTGGCCAAGGGATTAGACTTCCCAAAAGTAACTTTAGTTGGCGTGCTTAACGCAGACACCTCCTTGCATCAACCAGATTTTAGATCGAGCGAGCGCTGCTTTAACTTGATTGCTCAAGTTGCCGGCCGCGCAGGCCGCAGCTCTCTTGGTGGTCAAGTAATTGTGCAAACATGGATGCCCGACCATCCAGCATTGCTCGCAGCAGCTAAACACGATTACGACAGATTTTCTGCGCTTGAGTTAGTCGAGCGCAGTGACTTTGGATATCCGCCTTTTGGCGAGGTGCTGCGCATTAGTTTTGAATCTCAACATCAGCAGCGAGCTATTGAAATGTCTAACGAGGCCACAAACGCTCTTAAAGAGTTGATTGCTGGTGGCTTTGGGCAAACGACTGAGTATTTAGGCCCGGCACCGCCGCCAATTGAAAAGTTACGCGGGAAATACAGGCGGCAATTATTGGTTAAGACCAATCGTGAGCAGTTGCTTAAATTACGTCCGTTGCTTTATAAGCTCGCCGAGCAGCAAGGCGTCACAGTTGACCCTCTGTAGCTACTTTACGACGCCCTTGGTTTTCCTTAGGTCGACAGATACACCACCATTTGTTGCCGCCAAATCGGCAAGAAATTCTGCGCGGACATTGCCGGCTGCCACGGTATGAATGTCCACCATGCGGTCACGATTAATGCTGTCGATCTCGGCAAGGATAGAATCAGGCATTTGGTACTCACCAGCAGTGGGGTCGCCGTCAGTCAGTAAGAAAATGGTTTGGGCTTCATCGAAAGCAAGCGCAGCTGACAGTGCGCCAAAAACATTGGTTGCACCGCCAGGAGTTGTCTTTTCAAGCCACTGTTGCGCATCGTCACGGTTTTTTTCATTAGCCGAAACCAACTTATTTTTCCAAACACGAATGCCGGATGAAAATAGCACGATATTAAAACTGACATCTTGTCCCAAAGCCTGCACGGTTTCTATGAGCGCCTTTGAGAAATGTTGGAAATAAGATTCGGTGCTAGAGTACCGAGTGTTCATCGAACCACTTATGTCTAGAATAAAAACCACTCCACCAGCAGGTACTGCAATGCCGTGGTATCCACTTTGCGCAATAGTGCCAGAGTGTACACTTTTGTTTTTACGCGCCGCAATCATTTCATCGGCGGTTGCTTTAGAAGGCAATTTGTACTGCTCGCCTTGATCGGCGAACCATGCCTTCCAAGTGTGAGTAGATGGGCCAAAATCCTCGCCAGTCAGCGCGACTAAAGTACTAATGACATCGCTACGAACACGGCCAACTTCATTTTCCATTAGCCAGAACAGCGGCACAACAGATTCGTCGCGGCGAAACAGCTTAAGCCCAGAGACTGCCATCGAGCGCACCGACCACAATTCGTCTTCCAAACAGTCACATATTACCTGGTAGGCTAACTCTGAGTCAGGGAACCAACGCAACGCATTGATAGCCTGAATGCGAATCGATGGCCGCTCGCTAGAAGCCATCTTTACCAATTTTATTTCGGTTTCAGGAGGTATGTTTCCTAGTTGGCTTAAACCCCATGCGGCATCAGAACGGGTTCGTGGACTAGAGTGATCGAGGTAGTCGATCAGCAGTTTTTGCAGCCCCGGAGTATTAATTCTCACCAAACCTTCAATGGCCAAGCCTCGAATTTTTTCATCGGTGCTATGCATAAGCTTCAGCAATGCGTCGGAGCATAACAGTGGCTGACTCGTACTTATAACCGACAAAGCTTTGACGCATAAAGTGACGATATCTAAATCTCCAGACTTCAGGCAAGCATTAATAATAGCATTGATTTCTTCGGGAGTAGATGCGCGCTGCAATTGTGCACTTAGCTTAGACCGGATCATAAAATTATTTGTCACCCCCAGCCCATCAATAATCGCGGCAAACTGTTTTTCACCGCCGTAATTTGCTAGCGCCTCGAAGGCTGCTAATCGATATTGCACATCCTGATGAGAAAGCGACTCATGAATTTTTTTTAAACCGCGTTTTATTTGAAGCTTGCCAATACCTTCTAATCCGACTCCGGCGTAAACAGTGTCTTTAGATTTGGCCGCGCGCAAAAAAGCTTTGTCCAAATCAGGCATACCGCGATTTAACAATAGCTGCAGAATAAGGGCTCGCACTCGCAAATCCGATTCATATTGCAATCTCTTGTTCAGGAGGTATTCGAGATCTTCTTGGTCACCGTTGGCCAAGACTCGGACGGCCTGGCGTCGAACACGGATATCAGACCGATTTTTCGCCAAATGCTGCAGCGCCATGGTTGCGCTTTCAGAATCGTTCAACCCCAGCGCATTAACTGCAATTAATTTGTGTTCTAGCGGCAACTTTGCCACCAGCTTTTCTAAAGCCTTTGCAGCCGCGTCAGTATTAATTTGAGCAATAACATAAAGCTGTCCATTAACGAGCCCAGGGCGTAGTGGGTTCTGCAGCAGCTCTTCTAAGGTAAGCAACTGCTCTTCTAGGTTAGGCTGCTGGCCTAAACATGGTAGAGCGCTGACTAAAAGCGTTAAGAAAATGCTGACGATGAATTTCATCTGCCAAATAATACCCTTCCAGTAAAATAAAGTAACAATATAGCTACAAAAAAATAAAAAGCGATAAAATGGTAGACAATACTAATGTTTACCCCGAAAACAATAATTGAGCCGTTTCGTATCAAGACAGTCGAGTCTTTGCCGATAACCACCCGCCTTCAGCGTTGTGAGGCATTACAGCAAGCAGAGTTCAACCTATTTTCAATCTCTGCAGATAAGGCGACAATCGACTTAATGACCGACTCAGGCACATCTGCAATGAGCGACAGTCAATGGGCAGGAATGATGCGTGGCGATGAATCTTATGCCGGTGGGCGTTCGTTTTATCGCTTTCGTGACGTGGTGCAAGATATTACGGGCATGAAACATGTGGTGCCGACTCACCAGGGTCGAGCGGCCGAACGCATCTTGTTTTCGATAGCTGGTGGCGAAGGTAATTACATCGTTGCCAATACGCACTTTGACACTACTCGCGCCAATGTCGAATCGACCGGCGCGATTGCGGTTGATTTGGTAATTGCTGAAGGCAAAGACCCGCAAGCTAATCACCCATTTAAGGGCAACATCGATTTAGAAGCACTGTCTGAATTTTTAGCAAACCATCAGGGCCAGGTGCCGATGGTTTTAATTACGGTGACCAATAATTCTGGTGGCGGACAACCAGTATCCTTAGCGAACATTCGAGGAGCTCGTGAAATTTGCGACGTGCATTCAGTGCCGCTATTTTTGGACTGCGCGCGCTTCGCAGAGAATGCTTGGTTTATCAAGATGCGTGAAGGCGGTCAAGAAGACCGCACCCCAAAAGAAATTGCCAAAGAGATGTTTCGCCTTACAGATGGGGCGTGGATGTCGTCCAAAAAAGATGCTTTTGGCAATATCGGAGGGTTCTTGGCAATTAATGATGACGAATTGGCCGCCGATTGCCGCAATGTGCTAATTCTTACAGAGGGGTTTCCTACATACGGTGGTCTTGCCGGGCGCGACCTTGAAGCTCTGGCAATCGGACTCGAAGAAGTGTTAGAGGAAGATTACCTCGAGTATCGCATTCGCTCTACCGAATACGTATGGGAAAGCCTCGATCATTTTGGCGTACCGTTGTTACGACCAGCCGGCGGCCATGCAGTTTATTTGGACGCCCGCCAATTCTTGCCACATGTCGATTTGCAAGAATTTCCGGGGCAATCGCTTTCAGTGGCGATTTTCGCCGAGGGCGGGGTGCGTGCTTGTGAAATTGGAAGCGTCATGTTTGGCCGAACTTTAGACGATGGCAGTCAAGAAACAGGGCCAATGGATTTAGTCCGCTTAGCAATACCACGCCGCGTTTACACTCAGTCACACATGGACTATGTGATTGAGGTTGTGAAGTACGTGTACGAAAAGCGTGAGACAATTGGTGGAATGGAAATCATCAAAGAGCCGCCAGCATTACGTCATTTTACCTGTGCGTTCGCCCCAAAAAATTGGGACATACTTACGCAGTAGCTATACTGCGTAGATGAGATTCCTTACGTCCGCGTTGTGCTGGATGTGCCTTTGCCTTACCGCAGCGGCACAGCTTTCAACCGTTGACTTAAGTATTGATGCTGGGCGTCGCAGCTTAGTAGAGGGCGATACTGAAGCGGCCTACCAACATTTTTCTTTTGCTTTAAGCAATGGTGGCGACCTTAGCGTAATTGTGCCTTTACTGCTCGAGGCATGTGGTAGTGACGAGGATCTCAAGACATTATGGCTCAATTTTTTATTATCATCCAAAGCCGACAATAACGGCCGCCTTAAAGCTGTCAGCCACGAGCAGCTAACAGAGTTGTCAATGAAGCGCGCAGCAGCGTTTAAAGAGCTAATAAGATTTCGCGCGCGGATGCAGCGCAGCAATAAAGTCGGGGATTGGGTAATGGCAAGTTGGAGTGGCGATTTGATGGCGACAATGGCGCAGCATAATCCGAGTTTATTGCAGCTGATGCCGAGCGACTACACCCCGATTCTTGAAATGAGCAGTGACTCACAAAAAAATGTGGCAAAGGCAATGGCGAAAGAAATGAAACTCGCGAAAGGCCGCGGCAACAACGGGTTGTCTCTAAAATTTGCCCGTTGCCTTAACGGGATGGCCGCTCAGGCAGGGTTTAAAGACTTAAAAGGTCCTCCACCAGCAAACATTAGCTCCGAGCAAAAGCAAGCTGGAGAAGTTCTTGGCGATGTGCGCCGCGAAATGTTGGATACAGTAAAAGTATACACAATAGAAGAATTAGAAGAATTCGATATCGAGCAGCAGCGCGAGTTCACCTTACGCCATTCGTCATTTGAAAATCCCGGAGTGTGTTTGTCGCCGAACAAACTTTACCGCGTTGAAACATCATGTGGTTATAACACATTGCTCGGAACAGCAACGACGATTGAGCTTCACCATCAACGGCTGCTTAATTTTTATGGCAAAGACCCATTCAACGGCCGCCAAGGTACTGTGCGCATTGTTCCCGAATCATTTGGATTAGAATCAGAAGGGGCAGGGTTTTATTGGGTCGGGGGGTTTCAAGGTGGCGATATTACTACCTTTAAATTCACAATCGGAACAATCCCCGGATTGGGCCACGGTTTAACTCATGAATTAACTCACCGCTTCGACGGCGCGACCTACGGTGGACTGCCCGCGTGGTTAGCCGAGGGTAAAGCATCGTGGACGGGCGGCAACTATGGGTTAATGACAGACGAGACCTTTGTTGATGACTATGTTAATTTCGGAACACTTTTTTCAGTGTCTCAAAAAGGATATGGTGGACTCTCTAAGTTAAGCGAGCTGCTTAGTGGCGAAATTGAAGAATACCGCGACAACTATTCGGCAGGTTACGCACTATATGTTTACCTGAAATATTGGACGGGTTTTGAAGAAGGAGGTAGTAAATTATTCGCCTCTCAATTACAGAGTTACCAAGATAGTTTACGCCGTTCAAAAATATCAGCTATAGCTAGTTTCGAAAAATATTTCTGTGACGGTGAAGGCCGCCGCCCAGCTAGTCTTAAAGATTTTGCCGAAGACTACGGTAAGTTTCTTGGTGGATTTTATTGGAAAGAATTAGCAGATTGGACAAAGCGGTTCTCCCCGCGCGGGCCTGCCGGCGAAGGCGCTGAAGTTATTTATGATGAACCTACATGGTCATGGTTGCGGGGTCGCACAGAGCCGTGGTTTGGTCAAGACCAAGCGCGGGTTGCGGCGTTGTTACTGCAACAGTGTGGTAACAGAGCGGCTGGCCTCGCCTATCAATGGGCACTCGTTGTTGATGAGCCAAGCGACGCGGTCTTAGCAGATTTTACTCAGCTGTTGAACGATTCCCATCAAGGGAACGCTGCTTGGTGCTTGCAACACTGGCCACGCTATAGCTCATCACTTCGCGATTATTCTCAACACCACGGCGTGACGCCGCTTGCGAAAAACTTGTCAAAGACTTTAGAGTGGCTCGGCTTTCTTGAAGAATTATCGTTAACATCTGCAACAAACCAAAAGCTTATAACCGCTGCCGCTTTTGCCGCAGACTATTCGCGATATGCCGTAGGCTTTGGCTTAAATAGTGAGCCCGCCTTACCCTTCGCCGATCTTAGCAATTGGCAACAGCCACCGTTCGTCCAGCCCGCCACAGCTTTCAGCAATGGCGAGTACCAAGAGTATGCGCTCAGCGGCTTAGACAAAAATCGCAGCATCGGAATGTGGTACAAAGACGATTTGCTTGGCGACTTGCATGTGGGGCGAAACAAGGCGCGCACCGACACAGGCACCATGGACCGCACCGCTTACGCACGTACCGCAGTTGTTTTTGCGGATGGCTGGCAGCAGCCAGGACGATATAAAATCACTGGAAAGGTTGAGCAAACGACAACATACTTTAGTGGCGGCATTGTCTTTGGCTGGAATCGCCGCGACCGCAACACACGCCTGTCTTTTTCTGGAGGCGACTATAGGTATTCAGTTGGCGAAACCGAAGAAAAAGAAACTAACGCAGGGCTGTCATGGTCTTTATCTTCGTCATTCGTTCGCGAGAGTGCTAAGCGAGGTGGTGTAGGGTTTGACAAAACCGGCACGACGTTTGGTTTTGAAATAATCGTGGATGGTTCATCGGCAGAGGTGTATTTTGATGGGAAATTAGCACAGCGAATAACATTACTTAATAACCGACCGATTTCCGGGCGCATCGGCTTTTACACCACGACTGGTGCGATGCGAGTAATTGGCGCCAAAATACAGCGCCTTGACCGTTTAGCGCAGGGGCCATTTGCTCATGCCAAAGGGTGGGGTTTTGATGACACACGCCACGGAGAATATAAATTGCGTCACCTCATCGGCTTGCCAATGAACGGAGTCCCATTATCAGGATCAGGCACTGCGGTGATGCTGTTTGCTAAAACAGACATTGAGCATTTGCAAAAAAATCTAGAGCAATTTTTGAATAATTGGGAAATAGACGCGCCAGCGCAGGGGCTGACAATCTTACTGCCCAGCGATTTCGATATGTCAACATTGAGCCAGTTAGACATCGAACAAAAACCAGTGTTCTCTAAGCATAATAAAACCGAAGATACTTTAGAGATATCAAAATCAATAGGAGGGTGGCCAGCACCAGTACTGTTTTTCGCCGACCCTGTCGGAATTATCCGCTATGCAAAGCGATTGCGTAAAACTAGACTTGGCTTACCTCAAGACTTCTACAAATTGATTCGTGAGTATCAAGATCATTCTCGCAGCGGATTTGCTGGTGCCGGCGATTAATACTGTAGCTCTACTTCGCTAAAACCAATGGCTGATGATCCAAGAGTCCCGCCGATAACTTTAGTGACAACCACACGTAGTTTCTTTATCCTGACAGTCTCGCTAAAGGTGTAGATGGTTTTTTGTGTTTGATCAGGATTAATGGGAATAATGAGGGGCTCTTCTTCCTTGTTGATATAAACAGCAACTTCTTCTGGACGTGCAGCGCCGGTGCAATTGATAGGAGCGGTGTAGGTGTGACTAAATAGTAAGCGCTTGGTCTTAGCTGTCTTACGCAGAGAGATAGTGAACTCGGGGTTTTTATCATTTGGCTTGGTTAGCCAGCGCGTGCTGTGCCTGCCATCAAATAATTTGTCGCCATCAAAGTAATCTGCATTGCGACTTGAGACTTCATATGAGGGGCGACATGCCGGAATCAAGTTCTCGAAAGCGTCATCGCCGTAGCCAGTGTCGTTTGGTCCGAGATTCGGCACGAAAAAATAAGTTACATCCGTAGAATTGACTATCTGGCCGCCAATCGTGCACTCAGCTTTTACCAGCCACTTTCCAGGCTCAGCCAGACGGCGGGACAATGCAAATTTGGCTGCTGACGAAGTACCAATTTTTTGCCATAGCGAATCCCTTGCGCGCTTTATGAAGTACGAGACCGAATCACTTTTTGCCCCGGCAGGAAGTGAAGTCCACATCACGGCAGGGTCGCCGTTATTAACGTGTAAGCGAAGTCGACCCTCTAAATCTTCAGACACAACCTCATTGCCGGTACTAACATCATTCTCGCCAGTAATCGCCGCGCTTGCTGTGGCGCGTTTTAAGAACAACAGCGAATAAAGGGTGTCAGGAAGTGATGCGATGTCAGATTGCCAATAGCCGTCTTCGTTTTGCCCGTCTACCAAAAATCCGGCGCCGTTATTGTACCAATTGTGCTCGCCAAAATGGGTTATGTCGTGAACTGCGCCAACGCGTTCGATTCCATAAAGAGTGTAGTAGTGGTGGCTGGAACCATATCCAAAGTTTTGGGCAACGGTAAAGTTCTGCGTCATCCACGCCATGCCTTCGCTAGCCGCCCGCTGAACTTTTTTGCGTATTTTCTGCGGATACTTGCCATCAAGTTGTTGACGACATATTTCTATCGACGCTATAGCAGCAGCCGTCATTGAAAGCGTGCCGCTCGAAGTGTAATTGGGGTAGTATTTAAAGCCAGTAATCGTTGGCTGTGTGCTTCCATCAAATTGAGCGCCACATAATAAGATACCTTCTATTGCATCGCGCCAAACTTTTGCTGGCACCGCAATGCCTATTTCTGCTGCTGCGCGTAAACCAAGAATTGCAAATTGCGTGCATGACAAATCCCAGTGACCGCTGGGATAGGCCCACATGCCATTACGCTCTTGCCACGAAATCAAGTCAGAGGCGATAACCTCCATTTGCTCGTAGTACCGTGAGTCATTTAGTTCGGCCAGCGCCATCAGCTGGCATCCGGCCGAATATGTTTTTTCTGGGTAGGTCGCGCTAATGTAGCTAAGGCCCTTTTGGACGGCCGCGGATTGTGGGCTAACCCCACAACTTAATAGAGTATAGACCGCAAGTGAAGTCGCTCCGTTACGGTAGGCATTATTATGAAAACCCCATGATCCATCGACCAGTTGATTTTGAATAAGCCAATCAGTGCCTTTGCGTATTGCGCGATCGACCTTAATGGGGTTGGGGCTGGCTTCGCTGTTGATTGAAAATGACCAAGCTCCTCCAGTATTCAGGATACCAATGGCGAGCTGGTTTTCACCATCAACTAAAGGTAGGGCAATGTGCTCTTCGGACGGGTTAAGCCCACGGTCGATGTTATGACTTAATAGTAATTTCCCGTTTAGCCAAACCTTTATCCCGTCGTCGCTGCCCATACGCACATGCAGTACCCCATCTTTTTCAGCGACAATTTTATGCTGATAAAAAGCTGAGGCTTTTGCCACCTCTCCTCCAACATCGTTGGCTACGTTGAAGGTGCCCCAAAACCACTCAACGTTAAGCGGCGTAAAGCCTTCAACAGAGACACCAGTGGCGATGGACTTTTCAACAGCAGAAATCTCTGCAGCATCAGTATGTGGCCCAGAGTACGTCCAGTCACCAACGAATTGTTGAGCGTAAAGGAGAAGTGTTACTGAAAGTATCAATCGCGACGGGAGAGCAACATCAAAATGCGTTGAAACATGATGATGAAGTCAATCATTAGAGTAGCCGCAGCAGCAGCAGCCATATTCGATGGGTAGCGCTTCATGATGTTTTGAGTATCGTATAAAACGAAGCCGCCCATCAATAAAACCCAGGCGACCGAAATACCCCAACCCATTTGCATTGACTCACCGATGCCGAACATCGAAAGAATGCCAAGGCCGAATAGCAAGAAGAAGCCCATCCACAACGCACCCCCTAAGAAGCTGAAATCGCGCTTGGTGGTTAAGGCGTAAGTGGTAAGCCCGCCAAACACCATGCCGGTGAGGATGAAGGCTTGGGTGACGACGTTCCCTGCGTCGAGCAGTGATAAATTTTCGCCACCGGTTACTGAGAGAGCGTAAAAAATAAGTGGCGCAGTAACGAATCCTTCTAGGACACTAAATAGTCCTAGGCCGATGTAGTTAATTGGCACCGAACTGTTGCGCGTCAAGTGCAGCAATCCGAACAAGGCGGCCATGAAAACTATCATCCCGAGGAAGCCGTTGCCGAAAATATTCATCACCATTGCTAACATAGTTTCAGATGTTGAGACCCAAAGGGCGGTTCCCATCCATAAGACCATGGAGCAGCTGAACAAGGTGTAGACTTTGCGCAGGAACGCTAGTCGTTGTTCGAGAGTGTCGTTTGCCGCAGAGTTAGTTACTGCGGCGGTTCGAGTAGTAGACGCGAAAAATGCCATGCGCTTATTCTACTAAGCATCGAGGCATTTATGCCAATTAATGCGGAGGATAATTGCGCCGATAATGGCGCAAAT
>Ga0257121_1000608_pt1 | contig 29895 bp, 31 predicted proteins | sample SI106_100metaG_FD_190180 | JGI IMG/M metagenome (GOLD analysis project Ga0257121, IMG submission 190180) | Marine microbial communities from Saanich Inlet, British Columbia, Canada - SI106_100 | ecosystem: Environmental > Aquatic > Marine > Inlet | place: Canada: British Columbia | collected...
GCAATTTATAAAGAAAAAATCGAAGAAACACAGTTTGGCAGTGTCTTTACGAAATAATTAATTGCAAATCGTAGACAAGCACGTTTCATCACAAATCTAATCACTTCTTACATTTAGTATAATGTGATTCCCTATGTTTTAGTATATTGTGATTCCCTATATTCCTATGTAGGGATAAACAAACCAAAAAGAAAATGAAATGACTCTTAACACACTTTTCAAAATCAATACATTGGTGGCTGGACTGTTTGGCCTTGGATTCGTCATTGCACCCATTGCAGTCATGACACCCTATGGTATCTCACAGGATGTTATGGAAGCGTCTGTAAATATGACCAGATTGTTTGGCTCTGCCAATATTTTGATTGCACTCATCACGTGGTTTTTGAGCAATGCACCTGATTCTGATGCAAAAATGGCGGCGGCAAAAGGGATGAGTATTGGGTTTGGTATTAGTGCTGCAGTCAGTATCCTCAATCAATTGTCAGGCGAGATTGGCCCCCTTGGTTGGTCAACTGTTGCCATTTTTGCGATTTTCCAACTAGCGTATGGCAAATTCGGTTATTTAAATAACCAAAAATAATGTAGATGTGGGTTTGCTTTGAATCCGAATCATAAGATGTCTCCTATTTTTTATTAATGATAATCAATAATTTCGTTTTACGCTTCATAATAATGAAAAACTAAATGAATAGAAAATTATTTCTTCTCATTTAATTACAAACATATAAAAATTTGGTTTGAAATCTATAAAACCTTTTTTGTCTTTAAACGAATTAGAGTGATTTCTGCAGGGACACCAATTCGTAGTGGTGGCCCCCAATAGCCTGTACCTCGGTTCACATAAATTTGAGTACCATAATGATCGTAGAATCCAGCAATATATGGATTTACAAGTTTTGTTAAATATGTAAATGGCCAAAACTGTCCACCGTGGGTATGCCCAGATAATTGCAGGTCTGCCCCGATTTCATGTACCGAATGGATACTGTTTGGTTGATGAGCCAATACAATTTTTGTTATGTTATCAGGCACCGAACGAAGGGCAAGTCCTGGGTCAGACCTATGAGAAAGTTTAAATTGATGTGCTGTAAGATCAGTAATACCAGCAATTGCAATCTGATCACCCGATCTCGAAATTAATTCATTTGAATTAATTAAATTTTTCATACCGAGCCTATCTGTTTCATCTAACCATAAATCTACGCCTGAGTAGTATTCATGATTCCCAGTAACAAAATAGGTTCCAAAGGGTGCAATCATGTCTTTTAAGGGAGCAAGATCACCACGAAGATGCTGAACTGAGCCATCCACAAGATCACCAGTTACAGCAATTAAGTCAGGATTATGAATTGATATTTTATCTAGGACATCTTCTACATAAGGCCTTTTAATTGTTGGCCCAACATGAAGATCAGAAATTTGAGCAATTGTAAAATTATTAAAACTTTCTGGAAGGGATTCCAAAAATATATCATGCTTAATAACCGATGGACCTTTCCTGGAATTGTAAAATCCAAAACCAGTGGCCGTACCAGATATACCAATTATACCCAGAGTGATAGACTTTTTAATAAAGTCTCTTTTTGAATTATCAATTGGCTGCTCAGTATCAACTAGATTACTAAAAATAGATATGAACTGAATAATAAAATCCTTTGTAAATAAAAAAACAAAAGATAGGGTGAAAAAGCCTAGGCTCGTATAGCCCAATAAAGAAAATTTATCAATAATTTTTGATTCGTTTCCACTCATTCGGAGCACAATCGGCACAACGGGTAAAAGACTAAAAATAAATACCGTTATGTAAACTAAAAGAGTATAAGAAAAAGAAAGCCCCATTGCAGGTATAGTACGCCAGGCAACATAACCGTGAATTAACCACAACACTCCTAACGCAACAATAAAAAACATTTTTTATATTTTAAGCTTATGTATAATAGATTTTAAGAATCGTATGCAGCCAGCCCAGTCACATCTTGCCCTAAGATTAATGTGTGCATTTCGTGGGTGCCTTCGTAAGTATAAACTGATTCAATATTCGCCATATGACGCATAGGTGAATAATCTTCTGTTATGCCGTTTGCACCCAGTATCTCCCGGCTCACTCTCGCCACATCCCGAGCCATAACACAGTTGTTCCGCTTTGCCATGGATACTTGCTGAAAGGTCATCTTCCCTTCATCTTTTAATCTTCCCAATCGATACACCAACAATTGCGCTTCTGTAATCCGTGTAACCATTTCTACCAATTTAGCCTGAATTAATTGATATCCGCCGATAGGCTTGGAGAATTGTTTTCGCTCCTTTGCATAGTCTAAAGCTGTATTATAGCAATCTATTGCGCAACCTACCATTCCCCAGGCAATGCCATACCGTGCTTGGGTCAAACAACCCAGCGGCCCTTTTAATCCTTCAATATTAGGGAGCCGCGCAGAATCTGGGACCCTTACATTCGCCATAGAAAGTTCAGATGTAATGGAAGCGCGGAGACTTAATTTCCCATGAATATCACTGGATGTGAATCCGTCCATTCCTTTTTCTAACAAAAATCCCCGAACCAGTCCATTCTCATCTCTCGCCCAAACCACAGCCACATCCGCTAATGATCCATTAGTGATCCACATTTTATTCCCATTAATAATCCAGTCGTTACCGTCTTTTTTGCAACGTGTGCCCATGCCACCGGGATTAGAGCCAAAGTTCGGTTCAGTAAGTCCAAAACAACCGATTTTCGTTCCGGCGCCTAAACCGGGGAGCCATTTGGCTTTTTGTTCATCTGAGCCATAGGCGTGAATCGGATACATAACCAGCGCACCTTGCACACTTGCGAATGATCGCAGACCAGAATCGCCCCGTTCAAGCTCATGAAGAATAAGTCCATATGCCACATTGCTTACACCAGCACCACCGCTTTCTACCGGTAAGGATGATCCCATAAATCCTAGTTCGCCCAATTTGGGAACCAGTTCCATGGGGAAAGTTGACTTTTCATAATGTTCATTAATGACAGGCATAAATTCTGCCTGAACGAAATCATATGCAGTTTGCTGAATCAGCAATTCTTCTTCGGTGAGAAGATCGGTTATATTATAAAAATCGGGGCCAAGCTGTTTCATGATTTTCCTTTAAAAATTATAATAGAAATTAAGGGTTACTTTGATATTTATTCTCACAAAACACATGGAAATTTTCTAAATACAATTAGTTGAAAAAAATTGGGTCATGGGAATTGGATACTGGAAAAATATTATTATTCATACTTAGCCTTCTTTTAGAACTATTTCGTAGAGATGTCGTAACTCTTTGTCTGTCCAATTCACTTTTTCTGGCTGTGATTTAATTTCTTTTAAAATCTTAATTAAATCAAATTTTGAGATCTTTAATCCGATTTCAAGCAATCTATTTTTGAGAGCTACTTTACCCGAAAATTTATCTATTACAAAATGACGAGTTCGATTCACAATTTCTGGAGATATAGCTTCATACGATTTAGGCTCTTTCACCACTGCTTTCACATGGAGTCCTGCTTTATGCGTAAATGCATTTTTTCCCACAATGGGTTGATTCGAATTGGGCTCTAAATTTGAGAATGATTCCACTAAGCGAGTGAGTTCAGGAATCATCCCCAACTTCCATGGACCATTTATTTTATATATATTGCTTAGAGCGATCACAACTTCAGCTAACGGTGGAAGCCCACATCGTTCACCAAGCCCATTCACTGACACATCTACACATTGTGCGCCCACTTCCAATGCGGATAAAGCATTGGCAGTGGCCATCCCAAAATCATTATGACAATGAACATGAACCGGAATATCCAATTCTGAAACAATTCGACCGACTATTTTTTTAGTTTGTGTTGGTGTTAGACACCCAACTGTATCTGCCAAACTGAATCGGTCAGCGCCTGCTTTTTGCACCAATTGTCCAACTTGAATCAAAAAAGCCATATCGGTTCGACTTGCATCTTCCGCAGTAAATCGTAGTTTGAGACCTTTATCTTTTCCATATTTAATTGCAGACTCAATTCGATCTAATGCTTCTAGTTTGGTTACATTAAATTTGTGTTTTAAACTTAAGAGTGATGTACCAAAAAATATCCCCATCCATTTTACTCCAATGGCAACACAATCATTAATATCCGATTTATTTGCACGACCGTGACCCATTTTATTGGCATTTAGATCAAGATCATTGAGCGTCTCTACTGCTTCATATACATCGGGTGAAACTGCAGGATGTCCTAATTCTATAAAATCAAGCCCAAATGTATCCAGTCGTTTTGCCAATGTAACTTTTTGTGCTAAAGAAAAAGAAACGCCTGGCGTTTGCTCACCTTCCCTTAATGTCGAATCTAAAATTTCTATCTTTTGATGGGTTAACATACCAAGTCTCGTTGTTCTTTTATTCCCATAGAAAGTAAATATGGATCTTGTTTTTGTAGAGATGAAAATGCTTTTTTAGAATCTATATCTAACCAATTATTTTCAATCATAATTTGCCCAATGGATCCACCTAATGAATTCCCCGGTCCCAGCAAAACAAGTTTATCCGGGCAAAATTCTTTAATCACCACGCTAACAGCCTTGGAAAAGTCATAAGTTCCCAACACTTGATGACCCAAGGTGTATGCATGCAATTCTGAAATATTTGTTGAATAAGGCGACCAAATATGTCCCCGACCATCTACCAATGGTATATTTGATTTCTGGAAAAATGTTGAAGGAAGTTTTGCTAATCCATTTGCAGAAATTTCTTCCATTAGGGGTGTATGAAATGCGCCATGAAACGGCAATTGAAAAGGATATTTATCATCTGTGGGCAATTGTTTTAATAAAATATCCAATGCATTCTGTTTTCCACCAATGACTAAATATCCACCCAAATTTATTGAAACGTACGCACCTACTTTTTCAATTTCAATTAAGACGTTTTCTTTTTTGGCTTCATCTACTTGCCAATTCTCATCCACAATTGGATAAATAATCTGTCCACCAATAATTCTATTTTTCATCATGGAGCCCATAATATGAATTAAGGTATAGGCATTTTCGGAATTCAGTGCGCCACCCAATGCCAGGGCGATATACCATCCCATAGAATTCCCGGTAATAGCAACAATCTCGTATTTATTTTGGTCTATGGATAAGTAGTCGGATAAACTACAAGCGTAAATGAGTGGCGATGCATGTTCACCTACCATGTGTGTTTTCGCCTTAAAAGGAGTGGAATCCAATTCTGTAAGTGTGGGGAGCCCAGCGTTATTTCTCTGCACATCCATCCATTTTATTTGAGATTTTGCTGAAGAGCCATGGGCTTTCAAATATTCCAATGTTTCACGGGTATATGTCCCCCGCCCCGGACAAATAACAACGATGCGTTGTTTCTTCATTTTAATATACCGCCCCTAAATCCCCGCCTATGATCCGACGACTGGATGGATTTACACCACTTATTTTCCCCTGTGATAGGGAGAATAAAAGGGGGTCCAAAATATTGAAATCTAGCCATTCACCAACTCCAGTGCATTTTCTATAATTGATTCTTTACTGGGGAGTGTAACTGTAGCGGCAACACCGAGCGAAATAAAACTATCTTCTGCTGCATGAAGTTTTATCTTGATTGGCTTTTCTGATTTACTGACCAATTGAGTAAACAGCCCTTCTCCATGGCAGCCAGTTTTTCTACATTCATCTACAATCAGTACATTTTTACATGTGCCAATTGCTTTTAATAGTTTCGTGATATCAATTTCTGAAAGCCATCGCAAATCGATTACTTTAATTTTTTTCTTCAGCTTCTTTTCAATCTCTTTTTGCGCTTGAAGTGAAAAATATAAGCCATTCCCATAGGTGATAATAGTTAGCGATTTTCCATGTCCATATTCGGCGAATTCGCCTAATAAAATTTCTTTATCTAAATCTGGATAATTAAAATTCCATTTTCCATCTTTAGCGTTATGTAAATCTTTTTTCATATAAAGGGCAATGGGCTCAACAAAAACAATAACACGCCCATTCTCGTAAGCTTGCCGAACAGCAGTACGAAGCATTTTCACAGCATCGGCGCCATTAGATGGTACAGCAAGAATTACCCCTGGAATATCTCGAAAAATAGTGAGTGAATTATCATTGTGGAAATGACCGCCAAACCCTTTTTGATAAGCCAAACCCGGAACACGTAAAACCATGGGGTTTGTGAATTGACCATCAGAGAAAAAAGGTAGCGTAGCGGCTTCACCACGAAGTTGATCTTCCGCATTGTGGAGATAAGCTAAAAATTGAATTTCCGGAATGGGGACAAATCCATTATGACCAAAACCAATTCCGAATCCAATAATAGAAGTTTCATCCAGTGGACTATTAAAAATGCGACGAATTCCATACTGTTTATATAGGTCTGCCGTCACATGATATACCCCACCCTTTTGCGCCACATCTTCCCCAAATAATAATGTGTTTTTATAGCGTAACATAATATCAGACAAAGCATAATTGATAAGCTTCGCCATGTGCTGGGGTTGATCTATGCGACTGAACTCTTTCCCAAATAATTTCCTTCGTGATTTTTCAGAAGGAATTTTTGGCACAATTCTAAAAACTCTATTGGCGGTGATGGATGCCATAACTCCTTTTGCAGTCTCCAATTTGGGTCGTAGTGTGGCAGCTTCAAAAACCGAATCTATTTGGATTCGAGCGGAAGAATAAAGTTTCAAAATATCGTCCGAAGACATACACCCGTTTTCTATTAATATTCGGGCAGAATGAAGTAGTGGGTCATTGAATTCAGTCGCTTCAATTTCGGATATTGATTTATAACCCACTTCCACATCAGAACCTGCATGGCCCATGAGTCGCACCGTTTTCATATGGAGAAAAATGGGCGAACGGTTTATCCTGCAACCATGCTCAGCACGACGAGATTTGATGATGAGATCTATGAGATGCAAACCATCCGTTTGAATATAATCCAATCCGGGACGATTTGAAAAATTGTTTTGAATCCAATGGGAGTCCGTTGGAACTGATATACCCGTTCCGTTATCTTCACAAATAAAAATAATGGGCACATGACCGCCGACATTATTTACCCAACTTGCAGTATTAAAGGCACTTAAGGCTGTTGAGTGATTGGCGCTAGCATCACCAAAACTGCAAAGTACAATACTATTGCCATCCAATTCTCTTTCGTGGATATTTAGGTCACGGGCGCGATCTACAGAAAATGCAGTCCCAACTGCTTTGGGTAAATGGCTAGCAATCGTACTGGTTTGTGGTGGAATGTTTAGTTTTTTGCTGCCTAATACTTTGTGGCGGCCGCCACTGATTGGATCATCGGATGATGCCATAAATGACAATGCCATATCATAAATAGGTGTAGTCCCGGGAACTTGCTTCGACCGTTCGATAAAAAAAGGGCCACTACGATAATGAAGAAATGCCATATCAGTATAAGGAAATACTTTTCCAAAAACTGCATTTCCTTCATGTCCAGAACTCCCAATCGTGTAAAAACATTTCCCTTTATCTTTCAGCAAGCGTGCTTTCAGATCTATGTGTCGACTTAAGACTTGCGATTCAAATATTGAGATTAATTCAGACGACCGAATATTAGTTTGGGATAAAAATAGTCTCGACTTGGATTGGGGGAGATTACCTTCTTTCACGAATCGTGTGAAGTTGGAATCAATGACTTCTGCTCTGTTAAAAAGTGACATAGTATTTAAGTGTTACGGTGTTCAAGTGTTTGTATGTTGGACCAGATTTTTCTTAAACACTTAAAGACATAACTATTTATCCGCATTTGATGGATTCAATCAATATATTGTGTATCCACATTATCCAATTCTACCATTTTTTGAATTTGTTCTTCAAGTGTCTTATGTTTTGTTAAGTCAACAACATCTAGATAAGATGGGGAAACTTTTTCAGTCTGTTTTAATATCCCATTAACAATAGCATCCATAGCCTTTTTCGGTACATTTTCGCTTCTCATAATCTTCCCTTTTTCTATCAATCCATTAACGACCTTATAATTGTAAGCTGCCACTTCTAAATTTCCATCTTTTTTTACTTTGGTTAAAACACGATATTCAAAATGGTAACCGGGATATTCTTTAGGAATAATGCGATAAACTTTATACATTTTTTCCCCTTTAACAATGTTCATAATTGCACCGCCAAAAGGGCGCCCTTGCATATTTATTGTCATTTTATTTTATCCTAAAAAATTATTCAATTTTAATGTGAGATGATTTCATATAATATTTGGATTAACACTTGTACATACAAACACCCTCACACTTGGGAATTCAAATCAATCCATGGTCTGCGAAGGAATACAAATCATTTCCAGCGATAATAATGTGATCATGAACGGACACATCAATCGACATTAAAGCGTCTTTTAATTTTTTGGTGATGGATAAATCATCTTGGCTCGGGTTGGGATTTCCACTGGGATGATTATGGACGAAGACTATTGCGGCTGCATCATTTTCCAGCGCACCCTTTACCACTTCCCTGGGATAAACTGCAGACGTTGAAAGGGTTCCTTGAAATAATTCTTCCATTTTTATTATTTGGTTTCTACCGTTGAGATAAATGGCCACAAAAACTTCTTTGGTTTTGTCCCTGAGCTGATGTTGGAGATAATCTTTCACTTCATCGGCAGACCGTATAAAATCTTTATTTATAATTTTATCTGCAAGATAGCGACGAGAAACTGCTTGAGCAATTTTGAGTCCGAAAACATTATTCTCACCGATGCCTTTAATTTCTTTCAATTCTACTGGAGTAGCTTCCAATACAGATTTCAAGGATCCGAATTTTTTCAGGGCATCCCTTGCTGATTGTTTACAGTCTGAACGAGGGGTACCCAAGGTTAGCAGCAGTTCTATAATTTCATAATCGAGAAATCCATCTAAACCATTTTGCAAAAATTTATCACGGAGACGCTGGCGGTGACCTTCATTATTTTTTTGAGTGCTCATGTTTTAAAGTGTTTGTGTCTTCGAGTTATAAAGTGTTCAAGCGTTTAAGTAGAATTAGTTTTTAACACATGAACATTGATTTCACTTTTTTAATGAAACAAGTTTTTCTCTGAATTCACGCAATTCCCGAACATTCCCCAATTCGATTTCACCTGAATCCCATTTTAATCTGAAATCTACTTCAGAATCAGAGCCCGCTTGTTTTTGATAGAGTGGATATAAATCAGATTCTTCTCTCGGTTTCGCATTATGGAGCGTTGCGGTCAATTGATAGGCAATATCTTCAGCAATATCTTCAATAACACGATCGGGGAGTTTTTTCTCTAATAAACTTTGTTCAACGCGTGAAAAACGCATTCCTTTTATCACATAATCTTGATATGCTTCCCAAGCAAAGGGCGCCACTGCTTTTACCGATTCTGCCATAGCATCCGAGAAAACACGAATTTCATATTGGGCGTGGCTATCAGATCGTAACCCAACAAAATGAAGCAAATTGTGTAAATCATTTTTCCAATACCATTCAGTATAAAGATTTACAGGTAGAATGGATCGAGCCAACTCACGGGCCACTCCAGCTTCATTCAATTCGGAATAAATGGCAAATGAACGTTCCGATATTTCTTTAAAATAATCCTGAACTTTTTGCTTTAATTCTGCTGGGACTTCACCCATCCTGCCCTGTTTATTTAATGCGGATTGAAATTGGATATGTTCTGAATCTGGATAGTAAAATTCATCCCGGGCTTCGGAGTAACGCAATGAATATTCGTTAATATTTGCCGTCCTGTGACGCACCCACTGTCGTGCCACAAAAATGGGCATCTTACAATGATATTTGAATTCCACCATTTCAAATGGTGTGGTATGACGATGTCGCATTAAGTATCTAATCAGCCCACGATCTTGAGATGTTTTACTCGTCCCTTTTCCGTAACTGACCCGCGCCGCTTGTACAATGGCATCATCCCCACCCATAGAATCCACGAGCCGGACAAATCCTTTATCTAAACATTTTATTGCGTCTTCTGGTATTTGTGTCATTTTATATCTCTTTTAAAAATTGGATTTCTGGATTGTTGGATAAATGGAGTAATGGAAAAATGAATTGTTGGATATTTGGATTATTGATTAAATAATTGGTTTAATAATCTGCGAATTTACCTTTGCGTCCCGATGTATTGGGATACTTCTGCAAAGATTCCTAAAAAGATATTTACCAATTTTGTTTTTCCTAATCTTCATTCATAAGCCCTTATTTGAACGATAAATGGATTTATTAATTCTATTTGTTCTTCTAATGCCATACCATTCAATAAATTTTGTTGATTTATATTAAAATCAGCATTGGGAAGCATATTGAACAAATTAGTAAGATAATTTATTTTAATAGCAAAATTGACATTCTGGGGAATAATCCCGGAATTTTCATAAAAATATTCGGCATTTAACCCTGAAACAACAATGCCAACCAACTCGCCATTTTTATTAAAAAGGGGACCACCACTATTTCCCGGTTGCAGGGGATTGCTTATTTGTAATAATCTTGGATCTTCCTGAATACCAAACAAACTATTTATTTGTCCCGATGACAACCGTGGCTTCACACCCATGATACTACCCAATGGGAATCCAACTGTAAAAACATCTTGGCCTACTTTTATTGTATTTGATTCACCTATAGAAAATGGAATACTCTTATTTGAAAAATCTGAAGAATTGAATTCAATAATTTGTAAAATGGCAATATCATTAGATTTGTCTTTAAGAAGTAAGGAAGCATCCTTTACTATTTTAGATTCAGGAAAAACTATTTCTAGTTTTGTTGCATTTTTTACAACATGATAATTCGTAATTACTATTCCATTATTTTGGACTATAAATCCTGAACCTGTGCTTTTATTAGGGATACTATTTGGAGATTTATTCTCTTTTGAAAAATTGGGTTTAAAGTTTGGGTCGCTATAATATTTCCAAACATTTAATGAATCTATTTTTGTCATGACTACATTTGGATTTTTATTTTGATATGCTTTATAGGTTGATGCCTCTATTTTTGAAATAATACCAAAATTTATTAATGCTGAAATATCTGTTTTTGTAGCTGACCCTTTATCAAATAATTTCTGTGATTTATTTATTTCCAATTCCCTTTCGCGTAATACTGCCATTTCTTGTGTGGGGTACCTTTCTTCAGTACCATTAGGAAGTTTAACTACAAAAGGATTTGCTTCGTTGAACTTTCTCTCAGTCTTGGCGACTTGTTCCTTTCTAAGCATTGCGAGTAATTCGGCTTTAGTAGTGCCTGTTTGTTTTGAAGTTTTTTGTGGAGGTATACAACTTGATAACAAGTAGAAAACCAATAATAAAATTGTTTTGTGATATGTTTTTTTCATATTTTTTTTGTTAATTGTCATTTAAAAGCAATTTACCTTTCAAGGGCTTTTTTTGTTCTTTGAAAGGATTTATCACTGGGAGTTTTTTCATAAATCTAATTTTATTTTTTAAGTAAATCGGAGTGAGAACCAGTTCTAGTCAAGAAAACAGTTTCTTTATCTTCTTTCCAAATCAAAAGCCAATCGGGTTGGATATGGCATTCTAAATAATTTTTCCAAACCCCTTTTAATCGATGTGGTTGGAAACGAGCCGGTATGCTTTCCCCTTTTCCCAGCTTGGTAATGAGCAAATGAATCATATTCATTTTTTTATTTTGTTTAACCATTCGTTTTATATCTTTTGAAAAACGCGATGTCCATACAATTTTTTTAGTCAACTGATATTCCTAACTTTTCAAACATTTCATCTGCAGAATCAGCAGATTCTAAATTTTGTCCAGTTTCGATATCATTCATTGATTCAATCGTATATTCGTTTGGAATATGGACTTCAAATGGAATACCATTGGACATTATGATACGTCGAAAAAATAGATTGATTGCTTCAGAAGTAGTCATCCCTAATTGTTTTAAAATGGATTCAACATTTTGTTTTGTTTCCGGTTCTGTGCGAACATTGATATGTGCAGTTCTCATAATATACTCCTAATAATTGTAACGCAAATGTAACACAATTTCAATATACAGAACAATAAAATCATCTCACTTTTCGATAAATCATTACACCATCTCGAACGGGTAAAAGTAAGGGTTCTAATCTATGATTATTTTTTATGAGTTCTGCCGTTTCTCTTAATGCTTTGGCGTCTTCATCTTTCGGATCCATAACGGTACCACTCCAAAGCATATTGTCAAAAACAGCGATTCCGCCTTTTTTCAATAAAGCAGTTCCTCGTTTATAATATTCTGGATATCCCGTTTTATCTGCATCCACAAACATCATATCGAAAGAACCCGCTCTGAAATTTTCTAAAGATGTTAATGCGGGCCCTTGATGCACTGTGATCTTATGATTTACATCTGATTTTTTGAACCAGCCCTTGGCTGTAAGAATATGTTTTTCCATCAATTCGCAGGAATGAATTTCACCGTCATCCGGCAATGCTTCTGCCATTTTTAAAGTGGAATATCCCGTAAACATACCAGTCTCTAAAACTCGTTTAGCCCCCGAAATTTTAATCAACATTTGAAGCAATCCACCCACCAAAGAGCCACATAACATTTGGGGAATTTCTTCTGACTCCCAAGTGGATTTAGATAATTCCGTTAATAATTTAGAATCGCCCAACGAATGGACTTTACAATAGTGTTCAATGTCTTCAGAAACTAAATGCATAGTTTATTAGGCTCTTACGTTTAAAGGTGGTAATGTGTAAAAGTACATGAAATCGTTAGCACCCTAACACTTTAAGTGTTTTATCAACCGCATCAATTTTCCCGGCGATGAGTCCTGGTGTAATCAGCGTTTTTTCTAAATTATATTGGCGTGGATTTCCATGAAGATCAATCAATTTTCCACCCGCTTCATTAATAATGCAGTTTCCGGCACAAATATCCCATTCATTTTTTGGGCGAAGAGATGCAAAAATATCAGCTTTCCCAGCAGCAGTTAAACCCAGTTTATACGCCACTGAACCGATGGCTCGAAGTTCACCAAAAGTGCCATCAAAAGGTGACCATAATCCACGGCGTGTTTCGGAACGACTATTTAAGATTACCATATCATTTAAATTTTCTTTAGCGGTGCATCGAATTAATTCGCCGTCAAGATAGGCACCTTCATCTTTGGCCGCTGTAAAAGTTTCTTTTGTTACTGGATTGTAAAGTACGCCCACAATTGGAAAGCCTTTCTCAACCAAAGCAACACTTACAACAAAATTTGGGACACCTTCTATAAATTCTTTGGTACCGTCTAATGGATCCACGACCCAAACACGATCTTTGGAAAGTCGGGCTGGAGAGTCCACAGTTTCTTCAGAGAGCCAACCATATTCCGGGCGATCTTTTGTGAGCGTTTCTTTTAAAAAAGTATCAGCAGCATGATCAGCCGTTGTCACAGGATTATGGTAACCTTTATCGCGAATTTCATAATCCGATTTATAATAAGAAAGAATAATTTTTCCCGCTTCGATAGCCGCATCTTTTGCCAAGTGTAAGTCAGATTTCATGGGGCAAAAGTTAGGTTAATAAGTGTCCAAGTACGTAGGCGTTAAGGTGCTCATTTTAAAAATATTGGGTCACTGAAGCATGCGAATATTTTATTCAATTTTTGGCATCAATTTATTTTTCGCTAAATTGTTGAGAATACCTTCCCAATGGGTTTGTCAGTCTTTTTCTGATTCTACATAACTGTAATCATGATCCAGTTCACATTTGAATAGCCAATAATTCATGAAATCGCCTCCGTAATAAATTGATTTAAAGGGAGCATCTTTTCGTAAATCTTCCCTGCCTCTTGAATGAATGTTTCAGACAAAACTAATTTGGGGTCAACTTGCGTTGACACAATTAAATCTTTATGTCGCAACCACTGGATCTGTGGATGATCTTTTGGGAATCCCCTTGGAGCTGTTTTTAATTGATCACCACCTAATTCACCAAAAGATTCTATAAAGTTTTTATCAGTTACAACACGTTCAATTTTTTTGGGCCAAGCTACAATATGATCTCGAATCATATCCAAGGTATCTTTTTCCGGATGCCATATTCCTCCGGCAAGATATACCTGTTTGGGTGAGACATGGATATAATATCCTGAACCGATCTGTTTGCGTCCACCGGATTTCATGGCTGCACCAAACCATGTTTTGTACGGCGTTTTATCTTTAGAGAATCTTATGTCCCGATAGATTCTAAATAAGCAATCTTTGGGTTCGGTACCCATTGCAGACGTGTCAAAATCGGAAATAGTGTGCAGCAACATGGCCACGAGATCTTCAAAGTTTTCGAAAGCTTCTTTATACCAATCTTTGTTGGCGTGATACCATTCTCTCGTATTATTTTTATGAAGGTCGTTTAAGAATTGGAAAGTGGATTGTGTAATCAAAATTTATTTGTGTTATTTTTTTTAGTTCTACGACTCTAGTTGATTTACCATGGGAAAATTTCTATGAAAGTTAAAAACAATAATTCTATAACAGATGAACACTTTAATACTTGAACATTTTATACTTTAACACTTTTTAAATATAATCAACTTTTCACGACCTTTTCTTGGGGCAATAGATTGTGCAGGAAATTCTTCTTTTTCGATTGACCAACCGGAATTGAAAATGGATTTCACTTCATTTATTGTTGTGCCCCATGGTGGCCCACCCTCATCTGTTTTTTTATCCAATGGAAACCAAAGTCCAATAAGTTTTCCACTTGGCTTTAATAATGATTTTGCCAATTTTTCGTAGTCTTTTCGTCTAGAAGGATGAATGGCACAAAAGCAGGTTTGTTCAATAATTAAATCGAAAGTATTTGCGTATTCAGGTGTCAAAGAAAAAATATCATCTTGAATTGTCTGAATACTAAGATCAGATTTTTTTGCCAATACGTTTACTGCTTTTATGGCTGATGGTGCAAAATCAACCGCAGTAACATCAAAATTCATTTTTGCGAATTGAACTGCGTCGTAACCACGGCCAGACCCTAAAAAACAAACGTTTCCCTTTGTTAATGATTTTGATAAAGTTTCGAAAATTGGTGTAACACCATTCAAATCCCACCCGGCGTCATCTTCTAAATAAATGTTTTCCCAAAATTGTGGGTCGTCCACGTCGTTCATTCTATGACAAACATTTCTTTTTGATCTTCTGTCACTTCACCATTTATACAAGAAACATAATGGACGTAAGAATCAGGATAAAACTGAATTGATTTAAAATATTCACCCTTATTAAAATGAACAGCAGCACCACCATCGATCGCCCAGCCCGGACCACATTTCCCTTTTTTCAACATTTCATGCACGTCTGGACGGCGATCCTTTTCTTCTTGATAATGTGGGCAGGCCATTTCCGGTAAAAACCCAAGACATTCCATAGAATTCAAATTGCTGGCCCAGGAATCTGTAATACCTTGCTCAAACCAACAAATGGCACCGGCGCTGACGCCACACAAAACTTTTCCTTGATTGTATGCTTTCAACAAAAGTTTATCCAATTTCCATTCACGCCAAACAGCCAACATACTTTTTGTATTTCCTCCACCCACGTAAATCACGTCAGCTTTATTGATAATTGAATCTAATCGCGGCGTTCTTTGAAATAATGTTACATGGCTTGGATCACAATTTAATTTTGTAAAACACTTATAATAATTAACGATGTACCCTTTATCTTCCGCACTTGCTGTAGGGAAAAATACAATATTAGGTTTTTCCTTTCCCGTAAGATCTAAAATGTATTTTTCAATTTTCCGGTGATTTGGATTTCGCCCAAATCCGCCACCACCTATGGCAATTATATGTCCTTTATCTTCCATGATTTATTCTGGTTCCATATAGTGTTCCGTGAATTCTTCGGTTGTTTCAAAAATAAGGAATTCACCCTTTGGGGTTGAAATAACTGTTTTCCCATCTTCAATTAAAATTGTTTTCCCTGATTTAGTATTTTGGATTTCAACTTTCCCAGTTATGACGGAAAAAACACAATCCGGAACACCCCTATGATGAGGCCCATGATGATTCATAGAGCGATGTTCAGCTAAAAAGTAGGTTCCTTTTACGGATGCAATCGAGACAGGGGTTTTAACTAAAAATTCTCGATTTTCTAATTTTGTTATTTCAGCACTAACTCGACCTCCAAAAATATTAATTTCTGATTTTAAAAAATTGTTTTCAGATGAGCCGTAAATTTTTAAGGATGTGTTTCCAAATATTTTTACAATACTTCTATCTTTGATATTTAATATAGATAAAAAACCGTATTCCCCAGTGGTGATTTTATCACCATCGTAAATAGATTCGCCTTTCCGAATTTTTCCGGACCGAATTTCCCCTGACCTTTGGACATCTCCGGTTGATTTTGTACAAATTCCAATTTGATTTGAATTGGAGTTTCCCATGATAAATGAGATGGAGAAAACTAATAATAGATGTTTCACGATGCGTATAATTTATTACGTTAGCGTTGATTGAATGTAAAATAATTCGCTTTTTTATTTTAGCTAACTAAAATCTAATTATTAATACAAAGTACCCGTTAATGTTCTTGGATAGAATAGACAAAATTCTGTATTTTTGACGCAGTCGGGACACGAAGGATGACAAAGTTTAATTCATTTTTTCTGACGATATTGACACTATTTTTATCACCCTTTTTAGGGCCAAATTTTTCCTTCCTTCTACTGTCCCCTTAAGAAAACAGAAACAGACGACCTCGTCGACAAATCGATAGATCATCTGGTATTCCAGATGATTGTTATTACTATTCAACGACGAGTTATGTATAACATATAGGTATAATTATGAAGAAGGAAATCTTTATAAATGAAAGCATGGGGGAAACCCGTATTGCTATTCAAGAAGATAGCCAATTGGTGGAGGTTTATGTTGAGAAGCAAGACAAACATCGTATGGTTGGCAATGTATATAAAGGGAAAGTAGAAAATGTTTTACCAGGAATGCAGGCCGCATTTGTGGATATTAATTATGAATTGAATGCATTTCTTCCCTTTTCCGAAATCGGCAATAATGAATACATTATTGATGAGCCCACTCCTAAAAAAGGTCGGAACGGAAAACCACATTATAAACATGATAATATAGAAGTTGACCTGAAAAGAAATCAGGAAATTTATGTCCAAGTTATTAAAGAACCATTCGCAGGAAAAGGGCCACGTGTTACCACGGAAATTGCTCTTCCAGGACGGTTACTTGTTCTTGTCCCCAACGCCAGCTATATTGGTATTTCAAAAAAGATTTGGGATAAATTCGAACGACGAAGGCTCAAGAAAATTGCTCAAAGGCTCCGTGAAGGAAATGTTGGTGTCATTATTCGAACGGTGGCAGAAGGCAAATCGGAAGAACATATTGAAAATGATTTTAATCAACTCATGGAGAATTGGAACAAAATTGAGTATAAAGCAGACCATGAAAATGCACCCGTATTAGTTTATGAAGATTTAGAAACTGCATCGAGTGTCGTTCGGGATTTATTAACACCGGATGTGGAAAAAATCATTATTGATTCTAAACGCCTTTATAAGAAAACACAGAAATATTTAGAAGATCTTTCGCCTACTCTTTTGGAACGACTTGAGCTATATAAATTAAAAGCTCCTCTTTTTGAAAGTTTTGGGATCGAAACAGAGATTGAAAAATTAATGCGCCCAAAAGTTTGGTTAAAGAGTGGTGCTTATCTAATTATAGAAAAAACGGAAGCAATGGTTGTTGTGGATGTAAATAGTGGAAGATTCGTTGGGAAGAAACTCCATGAAGAAAATTCGCTTAAAATTAATATGGAAGCAGCACGTGAAGTAGCTCGCCAACTTCGTCTTCGTGACCTTTCTGGTTTAATCGTGATTGACTTTATTGATATGCGTTATGAAGAAAATCGAAAAAAAGTCTATCATGAAATTCGGAAAGAACTCCGGAAAGATCGCGCAAAAGTTGCGGTGGCTCCTATTACAGAATTCGGATTGTTGGAAATGACCCGTCAACGAATCCGATTAAGTCTATTGGATTCCATGAGCGAAGAATGCCCAACATGTAATGGTTCCGGACGAATAATTTCTCAAGAAACTTTAATTACCCGTATTGATCATTGGTTAAGACGTTATAAAAGTAAACATCGATCTTTAAGACTTAAACTTCAACTCCATCCTGAAAATGCAAATTATTTAGGAGGTGAGAAAAAACATATTCTCCGTGGACTTATGTGGCAGAATTTTGTTCATCTAAAGATTGAAGAAAATATTGAACTACCACAAGATGAATTCCGGTTCATTCGAACAAAGGATGGATCTGATGTAACCTTTGAAATGAACCTTGATAAGGATAAAACTGCCTCTTAAATTCGCCGGCTTTTTGGAGATTGAAAATGTACGCTATAGTAAATATATCAGGAAAACAATTCAAGGCCACTGAAGGTGCCAAAGTACGCGTCCCGCTACAAATCGGTGATGCTGGCTCAAAAGTGACTTTTGATAATGTATTACTTGTCCATGATGGAACAAGTACTCAAATTGGTACACCCACTGTATCTGGTGTTACCGTAACAGCAACCGTCATCGAACATGGACGTGAAAAGAAAATTCTCGTTTATAAGAAAAAGAGACGTAAAGGCTATGAACGGAAAAATGGACATCGTCAGTGGTTTACCGACATAGAAATTCAAAAAATTCAAGCATCTGCACCCAAAACAAAAAAGGCTGCTCCTAAAAAGAAAAAACCTGTTGTTGAAGATGCACCAGAAGAAAAGGAATAACTCATGGCACATAAGAAAGGTAAAGGAAGCACCAATAACGGTCGCGACTCAAACCCAAGTTATCTTGGACTGAAAGTGGCAGATGGTCAATCAATCTTGGCTGGAACCATTATCTTAAAACAACGGGGAACCAAAGTTCATCCAGGAATGAATGTTCGTCGAGCTAATGACGATTCTCTTTTCGCCACTTCGGATGGAATGGTTCAATTCGGTCGAAAAGGCCGAAACCGAAAAATTGTAACAGTCATTACAGCAAATTAATATTATAACCCTCCGATATCGGGGGGTTTTTTGTTTCAAGTAAAAGGACAAGGTATGGCACGTAAAAAAATTACAATGGTTGGCGGTGGGCAAATTGGTGGAAACCTTGCCTTGTTAGCTGCACAAAAAGAATTAGGCGATGTTATCATTTTTGATATTCCAAGAGCTGAAGGAATGGTAAAAGGGAAAGCATTGGATTTAATGCAACTTCGTCCACATGATGGACATGATTCCAACATTACCGGCACATCAGATTGGAATGATACAAAAGAATCTGACGTTTATATTATTACTGCGGGAATTCCACGGAAACCTGGCATGGATCGAGAAGATTTACTTGGAATCAATTTAGGCATTATGAAAGATGTTGCTAAAAATATTAAAGAACAATCCCCCAATGCATTTGTTATTGTGATTTCCAATCCTTTGGATGCCATGGTTTATGCCTTTCACAAAGTATCCGGTTTTTCTAAAAATCAAGTTGTTGGGATGGCTGGAGCTTTAGATAGTGCCCGCTTCCGAACTTTTATTGCCATGGAAACAGGTTTTTCTGTTCAAGATGTAACGTGTATGGTTTTAGGTGGTCACGGTGATACAATGGTACCAATCACACGTTTAGCAACTGTCGGCGGTGTACCCGTGACTGATCTTGTTTCTCCAGAACGGTTGAAAGAGATTGAAGACAGAACACGTGTTGCTGGTGGCGAAATTGTAAAATTATTTGGAAATGGATCTGCATTTTATGCGCCAGCGCAATCAGCAATCGAAATGGCTGAATCATTTATTCGTGATAAAAAACGTGTCATTCCTTGTGCTTCACTTTGTGAAGGTGAATTTGGTGTGGATGGTTATTTTATTGGTGTTCCAACTGTGATTGGATCTGGTGGCGTTGAAAAAGTGTTAGAATTCTCATTAACAGATGAAGAAAAATCCGGATTGAATAAAACCTTGGATGCAGTGAAAAAGACAGTAACCGAAACGGGATTATAATTCTTTTCAAAATCTAAGAACATTTAGTTTTCTAAGTTATATAATTGCCTCTTCTCTTGATTATCTCAAGGAAGAGGCTTTTTTTAATTATTATATTTTTAAACCACCCCTGAGCACATTTCAATCAAATTTGTAAGATTTACGTCCCATCCTTTTCAATGATGGGAAATGCTTAATTCATTTTAACATCAAAATAATAGTCAATTATTTTAAAAAAACTAAAATTATTACTAAAATTCGAACATTAAGAAAAATCCTATTTTTGACAAATATATTATTAATTCAAAAAAATATTTTTATTTTTAGACAACCTTTTTCATTTCAACTCGTCAAACTCATTATAACGCGGCACAAAATTGGAAAATAACATTAAATCATTAATCCTTGAAGCACAGAGAGGAAACACGGAAGCGTTTCACGAACTGGTTTCATTTTACGACGAGAGAGTTATGATATTAGCCTTACAACTCACACGAGATAAACAAGATGCGGAGGACCTTTATCAAGAGGTCTTTATGAAAGCCTTTAAAGCGATTGAATCCTTTCGATTAGAAAGTGAATTTTTCACATGGTTATACCGAATTACTGTGAATTCATTTTACAATTTGCAACGGAAAGCATCTCGCATCCAGCAGCAAGAATCATTAGACCCCGAAAAAGAATCCACTCATAATATTGCAGATGAAACAATGTCAACATCAGAAAAAAGTGAGATTCGTTCTGCTGTATCCAAAGCACTTAGTCAATTGCCAACTCAACAAAAAACCGTATTTGTCATGAAGCATTACGAAGGAATGAAAATTCGGGAGATTTCAAATATTCTTGATATATCCGATGGTTCTGTTAAACGTTACCTTTTCCGCGCCATGGAAAAACTTCGCCCAGTGCTTAAGGAGTATCGATATGTATAATGCATTAAATGACCACCAAAAACAGCAAGCTAGCCTTTACGTATTGGATGCTCTCACAGAAAATGAGCAATCAAAATTCGAACTGGAATTAACTGAAAATGAATTTCTTCAAAATTATGTTAGAGAATTAGAATCCACATTAGATATTAGTTCGATTGGAGAAATGTTGGTACCTAACGAGATTGAACTTCAATCACAACGGAATTTACTTCGGGCTAATTTGGATGCCATGGCATTAAAGAAATCAAAATTATCTCCTGGAATTTTGTACCAAATTAAAATTTGGATTCAAACACCAACACCTGCTTGGGTGAATTTAGCCTCCGTTTCTGTAGCGTTTATATTTGGACTTCTTATTGTGAAATCTCATGAATCCCCTGAAAAAAATAAGCCAACAATTAATATTAAAGAGATTTTAAAATCGGGACAATTCGGTCAAATTAAATTTGCAGACAATGGACTGCATGATAATCATATTCGTTTTGCAGTCGAATCAAAACAAGACCTGGAGCTATCCGGATCCATGGATGATGAATTGGTGACTGACCTTCTATTCTATCTTTTGCTCCACGACCAAAATCCAGGAAAACGGCTTAAGGCAGTGAAACTTCTTCAAAATACTCAACCGGCTCAAGAAACAAAAATGGTTTTGATTTCGGCATTATTAACGGATTCAAATCCGGGTATTCGTTTAAAATCAATTCGACTTCTCTCAACATATAAACCTGGGAAAATTATTCAAGATGCCTGTATGAAAGTTTTATTAGAGGATGAAAATGAAGCCGTACGGCTCTCCGCCATGGATATAATGGAAAAGGCTCCCACTGCATCCATGATTCCTGCTTTACAAGTTGTGAGTGTTTTGGATAAGAATGATTTTATCCGAGATCGTGCTCAAGATCTATTAAGACATTTTTCAATGGATGTTCCCAATCCAAGACTGGAGATAAACTCATGATACGATTTATACTTTTTTGTCAATTAACATCATTTCTTTTCGGGCAAAAAATATTTGAAGAATTTGAAAAGGATAGAAATAACCAATATCATTATAAAGAGACATATCGTTTTGACACGGTAACAGACGATGGATCCTATACTGTTTTAATGGATAAAATTGAAGGTGACATTACTGTTTCAACCCACTTTGGTGCTGGTGCAGAATTAACCATTACGCGAAAAATTCGTGCCGTTACAGAAAAAAAAGCAAAACGGCTTGTGAAAAATGCCAATATCTTAGTTTTCCATTTAGTTGATGATCAATTAATCCAGATTCGATCTGAAAAGAGAATTCAATACAAACGAGATGTGACAACACAATTTGAATTAAAACTTCCTACAAATATTAATTTGAATCTTGAAACTTCTGGTGGTGATATTGATGTAAAAGATATCAGAGGAGAATCTATTCTAAAAACAAGTGGTGGAGATATAGACCTTAGTAATGTGATGGGGCGGATGGAAGCTCAAACTTCTGGTGGTGATATTGAAGTAACAGGATCTGAAGGTCTCTTGCGAGTTCATTCATCTGGCGGTGATATAAACATTGTGAATTCAGATGGTCAGTTTAATGCATCCACATCCGGTGGGGATTTAGCATTCCGTCACTTAACTGGAAATATTGATGCCCATACAAGTGGTGGTTCTATTTCCCTGAAAAATATTGAAGGGGAAACTATTAAATGTCAAACTTCAGGAGGGAATATTCGTGCTGAGGATATTTCGGCGAATCTAACCGGACGAACATCCGGTGGTGAAATTGAAATTGAAAATATAAAAGGTCATGTAGTTGTGAGTACATCCGGTGGCGATATTGATGCAGAGCAAATCACAGGTTCTCTAACATGCCACACATCTGGAGGTGATATTGAGGGTCAAGAAATTATTGGAGTCGTTAACTCATCTACCACTGCTGGCGATATTGAAATGGAATTATCCTACGATTCATCCATAAAGGATTACAGTATTATTTTGGAAACAAGTAGTGGCGATATTCAGGTTCAAATTCCCACAGGACTTCCTGTTAATATTGATGCAGAGATTCATGGAACGGGAACAATCCAAGATTTGAATTCCGAAATTCCACTTAAAATTATATCAGCCGAAAACCGCGTAAGTGGAACGGGTCAAGTTCGAGATGGAACCGTCCCCATGCGCTTACGAGTATTCTACGGAACCATCACAATTCGTCAGGAGTAATTCATGAAATTTATTTTATTAATTCTAACAACAAATCTTGTATTTGGACTTAATTCATCTTTAAGCGATTCGTCATCCTTTACAAGAAGCGAAATCAGATTCTATTCTGATGTGATAATTGATTCATCTGAAACCCTTAAAGATAATATTCGAGTTTTAGGTGGAACACTGAATGTTTATGGAACCGTTGAAAGTCAAATTACGGTTATTGGCGGTGATGTTCACATTTTCCCATCAGCACATATTTCAGGAAAAATCGTAGCAATTGGTGGCGACGTCATTACAGATGAGGGTGCCACAATTAGCGGAAAAGTTGTAGAAGCAAGTATGGATCAAGGCTTGATTTATCGAGAAACATTTACAGATTCGGCTGCATCTAAGAAAAAAGAGAGTTTTGGAATTACCAATTTTTCACATCGTTTTCGTGAAGGTTGGGTTCATCCTGAACCAGAAGTTTTTGAACACAACCGAAATGAAGGATTTCGTTTTTCGCCACTAAATTGGAATTGGGATCGTGGAAATGAGTCTCTAATTCGACTTAGTTTTTCAGTTGGATATCGTTTTGGTCCCGATGAATTTATTGGGCGTAGCACATTGGAAACTGCCCTTTTGAAAAATCGAACTGCGACCTTATTTGCCAGTGGATTTAAAACAGCTCGAACAGATGATGAATTTCGATTACCAGAACACGAGAATTCTTGGGCGAGTTTAATCGGTCGCCAAGATTTTTTTGATCGGTGGGATGAAACAGGTTTTGAAGCAGGAGCCGGATTTGATTTTTCACTTTTAAAATTGAAAGGGAAATATGTTAAAGCCACTCAAACCGAGATGGTTGTCGATTCAAATGTATGGAGTCTATTTCACGAAAAAAGGACACTGAGGGAAAATCCATCTATGCTTGAAACTGACGTTGAATATGTTGAAGGAATTTTAGCATTTAGGACAGCATCTTATACCCCGCTTTCCACCGGTTTCGCACTATTATCAAAAATAGAAATGACAATTAAGGAAAATAATGAAACACTCGATGAGCCCACACTTCGGATGTCACACATGGCCATTGCGAACTTGAAACTCTCTGAAGGAGTCGTGCTTAGAAATCGAGTCATTCTCGGGATGGCATCAGAAACAGTCCCAACTTTTAGACAATTTGGAATTGGTGGATTAGGCTCAGTAAGTGCACACGATTTCAAAATCCAATCTGGAACGCATATGGGACAAATGAATAGCGAACTAATTTTTACCGAAGATTTTACCGATACCTTTTTCATGGTTATATTATTTTTCGATGCTGGCATGGCTTATTCTACTTCTACCCTTGTAGATCTAAATTATATTGTGGATCATTCAGATCAGTTTATTCAATCAGCAGGCATTGGCTTTGGCAATGATGATGGTGACGGTATAAATATGCGTATTAATTTCGCCAAACAATTAGGATCTGATGGTCCTATTGAATCAACTGTAAGATACAGTTTTAATTTTTAGGGGATGATTATGAAAAATGCAATAATTGCCTTATCACTTTCGGTCCTTTTTTCTCAAAATGATACAACTTTTATACGGGATTTTTATCAATACGATCTCAATGAGTACCAATCCTTAGAAATGGAATTGAATTTTGGATTGGGTGAACTCAATATCAGTGTCAATGATAAACCAAAAACTATTTCGGGTATTATCGAATACGATCTTAAACGAACAGAAACGGATGTGAAATTTTCATCTAATTACGGTGTTGCAGTATTATCTATTAACGGTGAAACTGGCAATTTTCAATTTGGCGATAATAGCATCAATTTTGATTTTGATGATGATTATCATAATGCCTTAGACTTTCAATTAGCCAAAGATATCCCAACAGATTTACAAATGGATTTCGGATTGGGGGAAGCGACAATTGATTTAAGCGATTTATCTTTATCTTATTTTGAAATAGACTGTGGCTTAAGTGATGTCAATCTTGAATTAAATAAACCCAATAATATCATCTGTGAACGGGTAAGTATTTCCAGTGGATTGGGTGAATTTAATGGAATTGGATTGGGCAATCTTAATACCAAAAAATTTAATTTAGATGTTGGATTGGGCGCTGCCATGATTGATCTCCGTGGAAAATATGATGAAGATATGGATTTATCCATTGATGTTGGATTGGGTGCGTTGGAATTGATTTTACCGAAAAATGTAAATATTAAGCTTCGTATAGATCATTCTTTTTTGAGTTCTGTAGATGTAAATGGACTTTTGTCCAAAGGGAATAATAAATATGTAAGCAAAGATTGGGATAATGCTCGCCCCACCATCACTGGAGATATTTCTGTTGGAATCGGTGCCGTAGATGTGGAAGTAGATTAATTATTGAATTACTTTCCTTCATGCTCAAGATGACGATTTATTTTCAATATTCCTTTTCAAACCAACAAACTTGGTCCGTTTTACCGCAGAACCTTTAAACAATTTACGAAATCCATCTTCATCCAGATTTTGCCAATCTTCATTGCTCCAATTCAATATTTCTTGTCGGGGTTGAAATTCGAGAATTTCTGACACTTCCGAAAATTTTTCGTTCCAAGGACACACATCTTGGCAAATATCACAGCCATAGATCCAGCCATGGAGATTGTTTTGATTTTCGGGCAAATCGCCTCGATGTTCAATCGTTAAATATGAAATACATTTTCCCGCGTCTATTTGATATTCAGTCAAGGCTTGTGTTGGACATGCATCAATGCAGGCAGTACAAGTTCCACAAAGATCATCATTAAATGGCTCATCATATTCCAACTCAATATCAAGGATGAGTTCTCCGAGAAAAAGCCAACTCCCATGATCCCGCGTAATCAAATTTGTGTGTTTCCCCAACCAACCGAGTCCAGCACGTTGGGCCCAAACTTTATCCATGACTGGGGAGGTATCCACGCAAGCAATTCCTTTCAAATCAGGATGAGTTTCTTTCATCCAGCCCAATAATTGGAAAAGACGTTTTTTGATCACATCATGATAATCCTCACCCCAAGCATAATTACTTAATTTATAATCCGATGAAATATCATTCTGTCCTTTCCCGATTTGATAATTGAGTCCAACAGAGATGACTGACTTTGCTGCCGGGAAATAGGTGTGAATATCGCTCCGTTCATTTTTTCTTTTAACAATCCATTCCATGGTGGCATGGCGACCTTGCTTCAGCCAAGTTTCAAGATCAGCTTTTTCATTTGGGGTGGCTTCTGCCTTGGCGATTCCTACTTTTTGAAATCCAAGTTCCAATGCTTTTTTCTTTATAGATTCGGATGAAATCATGACTGTTAATTTAATCTAATAATTCATCTGCCACTAAGTTCGCAAAGTACAAATAATATTTATGACTTCGGAACGATTTCAAAAAATAAAAGCTGTTTTAAATAAACGTCAGCCAGATTTGACAGTTATCGTGGATAATGTAAACAAACCCCATAACATAGCAGCAATTTTCCGCTCATGTGATGCTGTTGGGATACCTGATCTCCATGGCTTTTCAAGTCATGAAAAGATAGTTGGCGTTAATTTGAAATCTGCTTCCGGATCTAACAATTGGGTAAAGCTCCAAGTCCATGATTCAATCACGTCCATTTCATTGCAATTAAAAAGTAAAAGTTATTCTATTTATGCTGCTAATAGCAGCGATAATGCTTTGGATTACCGAACTGTTAATTATACCAAACCTACCGCAATTGTACTTGGTGCCGAATTCGGTGGCCTTTCGGAGGTGATCCTCAATGAGGTCGGGCAAATTAAAATACAAACCCGAAGTAAACTTTATTAAAAAACCCGTCTTTCTGAATTGGGACAGTCCAGGATTTTTTGTATCCCTGTTTTGTAAATGTTCTCGTTTCTTCTGATTCAAATCGCTCTCGGGAAAATGTATAACCCACTGTAATGCCTTTTTTAGTTGTTTTATTCATTATAAAAAAAAGGTCTGATCCTGAGTTCTCTCTCACAGCCATCATTGACAAATCTATCGGGATTTTTTTTAATGGTCCAAAATTGAGATCAATGATTCCTATGAAATTCGCCGGTGAATTATTCAATCCGAAAAATGCCATTCCGGTAATGAGCGAAATATTCCCACCCAAAAATATTTCATTCAACCTTTCATCCTTCAACTTAGTGTTATTTGAAATTCCTCCTCCCAAGATCAAATCAGGTGCTATTGCTTTCATCCAACCCAATGATGAATTGAATTCAATCGATGTTTCCGGATCCCTATCCAATTGCATCACCCAAATTTCACCAAAAAGACCTTGAGATGATTGAAATTCAAAAAATCCTTCCAGATCTAACCGGTTTGTACCGGCATTAAAGAACACTCCGGTATTGGTACCAAAAGTTTTCCCTAACTTGGGATTCTGGGCAAGATCTTGACAAAAAACAATTGAGATAAATCCAATCAAAATGAATATTTGTTTCATTGCTTAAATCCTATTTTAAATAAATTACTTTACCGGTTCGTTTTTCAGTACCAATTTTGAATTCATATAAATATATACCAGTAGACACTGCTACCCCGGTATTATCTGTGGCATTCCAATTCAATTTATGGCGCCCTGATTTTAATTGATTCCGGTTAAACGATTTTATTTTACGACCCAAAATATCATAAATAATTAAATCAATATTTGACCTATTTACCAGTTCAAATGAAAATGTTATTTCCGGATTGAAAGGATTCGGGTATGGATCATAAAATTTAAATTCCGATGGAATTTCTTTAATAGATAGTGGATCATCTACTTTATAAAATTTGGATCGAAATACTTTTTCATTTTCTGGATGATGAGTGGGTGATACAATCAATTGAAGTCTATTTTCAGTAGAAATATTTCCAACGTTTAAGCTATGAACGACCTCAAATATTTCCCCCGGTTCAATCAAAACTGAATCATTCATAAACAGTTCAACCCAACCCAAACTATCGCTTAAATCATAGTAAAATGACTGGTCATAACCACTCTCATTATGTATATGAAAAGTAACGGAACTGACAGAATCTGAAAATAGGACACCTTCAATTTGGGTTCCGTCAATAGTCGTTGTTTTATAATTATCAACCGTAACACTGAATGCTGAAGAATGGATGGATGGAATTCGGTAGGCACGGTACCAGCTTTCATTCGGTTCAGAGACGTACTTCCAAATATTGTCATGTTCGGGTGTCACTTCCATGATCGTACATTCCGGCTCGTCTAATCCATTCCCTGCGGTATAAACCAATGTGTTCTCATTTTCTAATCTTTGGACACTTCCTGATCCTGTACCAAATAAGTTTGGCGGCATGACATATTCCCAAACTACATTACAAACGCTATCACCAATAACATTTACTTCAAGAACACGCGAAACAGGATCATCATAGCCAAACAATTGATCGCTCAAATTTCCATTATCCAAAAAAAGAAGATTTCCGTTATCTAACTTTTGAATGTGATGTTGAAAACTGAATAAGAGATCCTTGCAAATTTGTTCATCGCCCGTGGACATGTAGGGTTCCGGAAGTCCCATATTCCAGACCACATCACCCGTTAAATAATCGATCTTTGTAATGCGGGATAAATGACGGAAGGACGCATAGATAATATTTTGAATTTCATCAAAAAAGAATGAGTTTGCATGGGTCCAGTCATATTCAAGATTCATATATGCTTCCGTCCAGGAGGAGCCATGATTATCAAAATCTGCCATGGTGAAATGATCAAAAGGATCCCAACTCCAGACTATTTCATGATCTTCGTTCCATTCTACTAATTTTTGTGCAAACCATGGAAATTCATTTGTTATCCCATCGGCTAAAAAACCAAGCGACTGGAATTGGGTTGTCATACTATTATCTGAAGGGATTGGCCCTAGTGTATCAACTCTCACAAATCCCATATAATTCCCATTTGGAATCTGCTTGAATTCATGAAAATCCAATGCATCGTCATTGGCGCTCCAAAGGATTTCCATGTCCGCATTGGTTCTCATCCCGTGATTGTTCGGAGAATCCACAGAACTCAATCCGTAAACATTGCCAATTTCATTCACATGGACCAGCATGAACTGACCATCACCATCATTCCAGATTTCGTTACCAAATTGATCAATGACTCCAGATTGGAGCGTTGGAAATGCACCGCCAAAAAAAGTAAGGCCATCTTGTATTAACTCATTCTGGTAGATAATTACATCCGTGTTTTGAAATTTGGGTTCTCCAGTGTAAAATGAAAATGGATTGCTCCATTGTCCAATATTGGTACTGTTATCCGGTCTCATTCGCCAAAAATAGGATTGGTTCCATTCAATATGAGCTGTATCAATAAAAAGAGGCGTGGTGGTGCTATCGATAAAAAGGATTGGGTCAAAAGAATCTGTTTCAGATACCTGTATTTGGTATTTTTCAGCATCCGGTTCCTGATCCCATTCAAAAAGGATATGGATATAGTTTAATACTTGTCCTTCTAAGGGTCGAGTCAAATCTCCAAAACCAATTGCATTAAATAATATAATAATGATTAAATATTTAACCATTGTATCAAGGTACAATGGTTCGAGTTATTCCATCAGAGGCAATTGAACCAAATACGCCAAATCCCCCTACTATGCCAATGGACCGGCCCTTCGTTGTAGGGCTATTTAATAAGAAATTAGAATAATCATCAATTTCACCTTTAACAAAATACGTAAAATAATTATCATCCATGGCTGTG
>Ga0257121_1000615_pt1 | contig 29752 bp, 31 predicted proteins | sample SI106_100metaG_FD_190180 | JGI IMG/M metagenome (GOLD analysis project Ga0257121, IMG submission 190180) | Marine microbial communities from Saanich Inlet, British Columbia, Canada - SI106_100 | ecosystem: Environmental > Aquatic > Marine > Inlet | place: Canada: British Columbia | collected...
CCCCCTTTTTATTGTTTGTATTGTCTTTACTACACATATCCTTGGACATTTTCACAATCAATTCGAAATAGAGAGGCGTCATATCTTGTGCCTCGTCCAAAACCACCAAATCAACCATCTCTAATGCCCGTCTTGGACACTTATTATCTCGTAACATATGTCGAATTCCTGTATCTGTATGCGCCATATCTGAATAATACTTCACTGCGAAACTATGATAGGTATGAACCTCCATGTTTTTTAATTTCAATTCCCGGACCTTTTCTTTAATTTCGTGGCGTAACATGGAGTTATATGTGAATTGAAGTATTCGTTTTCCACTTAATTCTTTCGCAACGGATAAAATGGTTGTGGATTTCCCTGAACCCGCACATGCGTCAACTACAACATTGCTCCCTGAGCGTATATAGTCCAATACAACCCGTTGTTCTCGACTCATTTTATGCATTATTATTATTATTGAATTATAATAATGTATATGTTAACGTTTAATTATATTTCTAGTAATTATTATTTTGTTATGTAAAATTGAAAGGTTTTTTACCAATTGACGAGTGGTATTAAACAATCAAGCGAATAAGTAAGTAATAATGTCTACACATTGGGTTTTTAGAGTGGGGGACGGAACGAACTTCAAGAACAGTTCTCGATATAAGATTTGGGGAATTCAATCTACTACAAACGACAGCAAATGTTTTATTAAAAATGTTAAACCGGGCGATATACTATGGTTTATTACAAATAAATCACAAGGGTTAATAATTGCCGCTTCGACTTATAGATCTCATAATAAGAGAGAATTTGGTCCATTATTGGATATTTCTATGACTAACACAGAACTTGGTTGGACGAATGATGAAACAGACTGGATTAGCGACATCGAAATCCATTATACTGATTTATATAATGTATCCAAATGTGAATTATTAACAAAACTCAAGCGTCAGTCCAGTATTTTGAGATATAATCAAAACTGTTGTGTTGAATTACCAGTAGAATATTCATCCATAGTTAGATATAGTAAGGTTACAACATCAATGTAAAATAAAAATGAGAGTAAGAATATGTTTATTTACATTTTTTTCCGAAAACAGTCGAATTGTATTGGAATATTAGAGATAGTACAAATATCATTTTGATTAATATAATTATTACCTATGATAATAGGGACTTTTTAATAATATCTACACTCTCCATCATCTGGTAGTCTGTAATGGTCAATGGTGGACACATTCGAATGGTGCCCCCTCGTGTAACTTTGGTTAATAATCCATTGTGTTTCATTTTCTCAACTAATTCATTCGCTTCTTCTTCACTATGTAACTCAATTGCGTTTAATAAACCGACCCCCCTTACATCTTTTAAAATACACAGCATATATAAAAAATAAAAAAACTAAAAAAACTAAAAAACTCCATTTCGGAGATAGAAGATATCAACAGTATAAAGATAGAACTAATTTAAAATTATATAAAAATAAAAACCATAATACACAAAAAAGAATGAAAAATTATTATTCCAGACATTCTGGAACAAAAAATAGAAAAAAAGCTATTTCCAAAGAAATTAAAAAAAGTAATGGATATTATACTCCAAAAATATTAAGCCATAAATACCTTTGGTAAATTATATTATTTTTGTTATAATAAATATAATTTTATTTCAATTTATTTTAAAATAATCAAATCTTTAATAATCATACGGTGGGAATAATATATCAAGTGGGTCATCAATTGGGTCACAAATTGGGTTTAATTTGTTGCCTTCGTTATCTGTTTTCATTTCCTCATTGTTTCTATAAATGTGATATTGAATACCTTTAGTTAGTGTTATTTTATTAAAATTACTACAGAATTTTTTAAGATAATGAACCATACCTGCTCGCACACAATTCTCGGTGCATGCATAACAATATAGATAACCGTCTTCCACCTCAACATTATACTGGTAATATTTTTCGTCAATTGTGTTAAGGTCAATACCAAATTCCGCCAACATAGTATATAGTATATATTCGTTTTTATCTAGCGTACCGCTATAAGGTTTGCTCACATCTACTCCAGTTAAGTCATCTGTGGAAATTCTCATTCTCCATCTACCATCTTTCATTTTGAATATTAGACCGCTCACATTATTAATAGATACACTCATTTTTATTATTATTATAATTATAATAATAATAAATTCTTTATATTGTTTACATATATTTACCATTCATTACGATAATATACTAAAAAAATAGTTGATTTATATAATAATGAATTATACTGTAATAGGTGATAGTTTAATACAATACTACGATCATCACGATGTTATAAGTTATCCAGGAATGACGTTAGAACATTTTATAGCAAATTACTTACCATTATTAGTAGATTTAGATGAGGAATATATATTTTGTTTCGGCGCAAATGATTTAGCATCTGGTATTCCAGAAGATGAGGTTATTCAAAATTATTCGACACTTATAGAAAATAAAAAAAATTGTTGTTTAATTTTACCACCGTTTCAAACAGATACATTTTATGAAAAATGTTTCGATAAATTGGATTGTACGTTTATTCCCACATTTATGCAAAATTATACAACCGTAGATGGATTACACCCAACCGCCAATACATTAGCTGATCTGAAAGACGATATTCAAAATGGATAAAAAATCATATAAAATCTAAATATCCACTTTTTTTTTACTCAAATACATAAATCTTTCTACAATACGGTAACTCATATTTGGTATCCCATTACATAAACAATATATGCATATTTGCTGATAATTCACCGATACTTTCGAAAAACAAGAGCGTATATAATTGTTATCAAAACATAATGGTAATTTTTCGTCAGAAGCTATGATATATTGATAAATACCAAATTCACCACGAATTGTATTTAATAGGGTGTTATATTGTTTCAAATAATGTGCTATTTTGAAATCGTAATCTCGACTGCTGTTTAAATAGAAATGTTTGTCCAAGAAAAAGTCCATTTTCTCAATAGAATCGTGTGTTTTTTTGAAACGATCCAGGACAGATTCTTTAAATTCCCCTTTCCAATATATATTCCATATTTCGGTTTCTAATTCGATTGGTAATGTATTCATAATTATAATAGTCTTATACAAAAAATGAACTCACTCACCATAATAGTTCTATTTTCTCATTTTTCTTGTTTTTTTTAACTTGTTTCTGAATTTTTTATTAAACTTTATCCCTTGTAATAATCTCATTTGGCTAACTGCTTTCTTCTTTGTCGTACATTTCGCCATAATACGTCTAGATTTCTTGTTTTTTACAGAATAACAAGGCTTCTTGGACACTTTCCTCATAATATACGGCATTTATATTATGATGATAAAATATTACTTGAGACCATTATGTCTTAATAATGCTTCTACTTCGGGTTTTCTCCCACGAAATTCTACGAATGTATCCATGGCCGGTTTAGATCCACCATTTGATAAAACGGTGTCTCTGAAACGACGTCCAATTTCACTTTGTTTTTTGGGATTTTCCTCAAACATACCAAAACTATCTGCGGACATTATTTCCGCCCATTTATAACTATAATATCCGGCACTATATCCTGCGAAAATATGCTGAAATGAACATAAAAATCGGTCTTGGTCTAAATAACGCTTATATGGACAATTTTCGGTGAAAATATCCTTTTGTATATCCCATATGGAACGTTTTTCCTCACGTATTTTTTCCCAATTGCTATATAGATACAAATCCAACTTTGAAAAAGATATTTGTCGCATCATAGCCATACCTGCTCCATAATTCTTCTGTTCAACTAGACTAGTATACATCTTCTTGGGCATTTGCTTTCCCGTTTTATAATGAACCGCCATTCGCTTTAATGTGGTCTCATCATAACACCAATTTTCCATAAATTGGCTCGGTAATTCCACCGCATCCCATTCAATACCACTAATACCACTAATACCACTAATATCTACACGAGTCAACATATGTTGTAATCCATGACCGAATTCATGGAATAGCGTCTCAACATCCGAAAAACTCAAGAGAGAAGGTTTGTCTTTTGAAGGAGGACTTCCATTACATACCAAATAAGCGACGGGAATGGTATGTCCAAGAGCACGGTTCTTATCTACACACGAATCCATCCATGCACCACTACGTTTGGTCTCTTCTCTCACAAAAGGGTCTAGATAAAATCCGGCAATAATTGTGCCTTTGTTATTATCCCCTTCAAATACGTCATAATATCGAACATCCTTGTGCCATTTTTCCACTTTTTCTTCACGTTCTTCAATAAAAATTCCAAATAGACGGTTCGCAATAGAGAATAACTCTCGCAATACATTATCAAGACACAAATATGGTTTCAAATCCTCGACTTTCAATTTAAATTTCTCTTCACGCATACGCTCTGACCAATAAGGCATATCCCAAGGCTCGACCGACTCTAAACAACTCTCTTTTTCGGCATATTCGCGCAATTCTTCGTATTCTTTCATAGCACACGGTAGAGAAACCTCTTTTAAATCATCCAACATCTTCAAAATAGTGGATTCTTTATCCGCCATCTTTGTAGAGAGAGATAGTTGAGTATAGTTATCAAAACCCAATATCTTGGAACGTTCTAACATATTGTCCAAGATAGAGACTATTATTTCTTCATTATTTGCTGCTTTTGAAATATAAGCCATATAAATTTCCTCGCGAATTGAACTATCGGGTATATGCTGCATAGCCGCCATAAAAGATGGTCCACTCATGGTAATTGTCCAAGGCCCTTTTGTTGGTGATTCGGATGACCATAATTCTTTTGCCCATAGAGGCACATTTTTCATCACATTTTTATCCGTCACCACCTTTTTAAACGATTTCGTAGCATCTAATACATTCTCGTTTAATTTACTGGACAGTTCAGAGAGATGTTTGTCGATTTTCACCATTTTTTTCTGTTTCGCAGCAGTTAGATTTACACCTCCGCGTTCCATACCATCGATAGTCAGTTGTATCGTGCGTTTCTCATTTGTATCTTTGGATTTTATCATTTTGATTGCTTTATAGAGGGGTTTGGAATATCCCACCATTTTTCCCAGTTCTACAATATCATTACGGAAATGGTCTTTTAAATCACGTATTTCCTTTGAATCGGACACACTCGAAAGATGGGAAATAACACCGTAGGTTTTATCCATAGGATAGTCGATCACATCGATAGTATCGAAAATATCACTAAAAGTATACGTTTTTTTAGTTAATCCTGTCTCAAATTCCTTAAATTTCTTCTTTTGTGTATCAATGAGGTCTTGGACAACAGAATATGTGGATTTACTGATTGTGATTTGCTCAAATAGAGGCAAATAACTACTCAAAAATGGGCTTGTCTGGTTAATTAACGCACTCATCTCAATAATTTATATAAAACAAGTTTTTTAACTCTATTTTACAATTTAATTAAAATAGAATTTATATTTATAATTATCGCGAGCGACGCGTTTTGTTATTTTTAGAGCATTTACCGATGAATTTTGTGATTTTATCCTTTTCTTGGACAAATATATCGATGTACTCTCTATAAAAGTTACGAAACTCTTTGCGACGCTTTTTCATGTCACTTACAGTGAACCAATCTATTTCTATTTTTTCGAATAACTTACTGTCGTTTAATACATTTTTGTCCATCGCATTCCATAAAAACTGGTGGTTTTGATTAAAATATTTGGGCAAGTTTTCATCATATTTAACAAAGACAATATGAACATGATATGTACCAAAAGTCATTTGGAGATGTCCACCATTTTTTTTTATCATTTTTTGTAATTGCTTTTTGTCTCCTAAAAACCCAGTTAATTCCTCTGATGCCTCACGCAATGCCGCCGTGTAGGGGGTTTCTCCTTCGTCCATTCTTCCTCCAAAATCGGAAAATCCTTTCGCACTGTCTTCCATGGGGTTTTCTTTACCAAACAAAAAACATAATTGGTTTTTATCATTGAATGATACAGGTAGAATACTTCCAGCAACCATTTTAATATAAGGGGATATTTTAGTTTTACAAAAGAAATTAAAATATATAGCCATTTTAAAATAAAAATATAAATATAAAAATGAAAATAGCATTATGTTTCTGGGGTCTAACCCGAAGTTTGAAATATACAATTGATAGTATTAAAAACAATATTTTGGAAATATTGGATAGTCACAATATTGAATATAAAATTTTTGTACATACCTTTAAATTTGATTCAGAATATAAAAATCCTAGAGCAAATGAAGTAAATGTGAAACTCAATTTTAAAGAATACACATTATTAAATGCCGACTATATAGAGATAGATGATCAAGATAAAGTGAAAACAGATATAGACGTATTTAAATATAGAAAACAAAATGATCCATGGAATTCTGACTATATTTGTGTTGATAATTTCTTATGTGCGATGTATTCCAAAAAACGTATAGGACAAATGGTGGAAAACAGTGGTGAGGAATTTGAATATATAGTATATTTAAGACCAGATATGAAATATCATACCAAATTTGATGTGAGATATTTTTCACATGCAAATCAATATACAGTTTGTACACCAGATTTTCATTTATTTCCGAATTTAAACGATCGGTTTTGTATATTAACTACGTCTAATTTAACAAAATATTATTCTATATTTGATAAAATATATAGTTACAGTCTTGTAAAACCACTTCATTCCGAACAGTTTCAATATCACATATTTACAAATGATTATAAATGGACCGTTCATTACATATCGTTTCTTTTTAATCGTGTCCGAGCGACTGGGGTTGAATTAAACGATTCTGGAATACCATTAGATGATAATAAAAAATCGAAAAATTTAAGAAGAAAACTGAATACACCTATTCAATTGGAAGGATATAATAAAATAAAACCCATGTTTAAACGCGTTATTAAGAATACTACAAACGAATGGTCTTTATAGTGGGGTCTTTTACATATTCTTCTTCCTGTAATTCAAATTGTTTAAATACGGATTCTTCTATTTTGTAGTCATTTTCTGGAATACTTTTGTAGAATTTTTCAACATTCATATTTATACGTATTTTATCTGGATTGAAAGCAGACAGATATAATCCTTCGAGTGACTGAACGCGTGATAGTGCTACATAGGTTTGACCACATTCAAATATTTGATTACCTACATCGATATCCGCCATGGTTAAGGTTGCTCCCTGGATTTTATGTATCGTTAATGCCCAGGCTAGACAGAGTGGAATATAACCTATCGCTATTGAGGGATACTCTTCCGATTGAACATAATGTAATCCCAATGTCTTTTTCACACCATTTACAAAAGTCACTTCCGGCAATTTACCTTGAGGACCTTCTATAATATCACTAATATATCCCTGTGAACCATTACATATACCATTATCCATATCTAGATTTACTGTACACATCACAATCGCCCCTTTTTTTAGAGACAATGTGTCTAAATTTGATGAATTGTTTAATAATTGTTGTAATTCATACTCCACAACTGTCTCGTGTAGATTATCACACTTTTTTAAATGTTCCAATGATAAGGGTTTATCTGATTCAATATACGTTTTACAGTCGGTTTTTCGCACTTGTTTAAAATGATATGCTTGCCCTTCTAATTTCGCAAACATTGTATTGTTTAAATGTTCCGTTTTCGCACGTGTAGGGAATAGTTTTGTAGGCCTACATCCATTATATTTCTCTTCATCAAATTCGCGTCCCACACAATCTTGTAGTCGTTTACAACTTTTTTGAGTGAGACATCCAACACGTATTTGGGATAGAATTTCTTTGTATTCAGGGTCACTCTGTCTGAATATAGTCTTTAATACGACGACATTCTTAAATGGAAATATAGTCGACCACAACTTACTTTCAAAACAGAATTTATCGGCACTTGGATCACCTGTATTTCCAACTGGCGGAAGTTGATAAAAGTCTCCTAGACACACGAGTTGAATTCCTCCAAAAGGCATTTGATTGCCTCTCGCCAATTGACCTATCTTGTTTAATACTTCCAATATTTTCATAGACATCATACTCACCTCATCGATGATTAATACACGCGTCTTTTTCCAACACGCTTTAATACGTTTGTTTTTTAGAGCCATATCTACAATCGCCTTGTTCTCTCCTTTACATAATCTAATTCCGCTCCATGAATGTAATGTCCGCGCATTACACGTTTTCGGCAATAAAATAGTAGCACACCCAGTTAAGGCACATACTTGAGGTTTCATACCCAGCTTGTTGCTATGTCCTACCAAATATTCGATTAATCTGGTTTTTCCGGTGCCTCCGGGACCCGTAATCAATACATTTTTCCCCTTTTTAAATAGGTCAAACGCATATTGTTGTTCAGTTGATAAATTCATAACGTTTAATGTTATAAATTTATATGTTTATATTATTTCAATTTTATAGATGTTCCAACTCTAAACACATCGAAATATTGGTTCCATTTAAATCTATTACCTTACCGAATTCATCTGCTAGGCGTATATTTAAACGTTGAAGATCGACTTCATTTGAATAGCGTCTTATATCGGATAGTGATAAACTATGCTTTTCGGCAATTAATGTGCTACCAAACGGATAATTTTTATAATCAATTGCGATTCTAGCCAAAATTTGTTGACTCGCCAATTGTGATGTGGTAGATAATCCAAGGAAAGAATGAGGATTACCATTCGTAAATTCATCTATAATCAAATACAGATATCTTGGACCATTTATATAGACAAATGATTCGGCCGATTTTCCCTCTCCCGCGGAGATAATATATTCCTTCTTTTTATATCCCAATTTCCATCCCAATCTAGATATTGTGCTATCTGTGGGTGCTTGTAACTTAACGCCAAGGTAATTTATAGGGGCTTCATCAAATGTAATGGTACAAGGATTGGTAGCACCACCGTTCGTAATCACTGCTTTTTTTTTGGTAATTGCTATACTAATATCACTATATGGACTTCCGGCGTTCGTTAATAGCGTATTTATTTCGTCTCGTAGTTCGGTCTCGGTATATTGACCGTCGGGTATTATAATACTTGTCTCATTTAATAATATTTTCACTTTAAATGTATTATTTCCTAGACACGCACTAATATTATAAAACGTCATTGGTATTTCGATGTTACGCAAATGCATACTACGGACATTATTCACCCGTTCAGGTAATGTTACCGTATAATTCGCAATTGTATTTAAATCATAACCATCACAGAAACGTGTATCGATTGTTAAATATTTAGTTTTAGTAGGTTTCACTACATTGGTCATTACCATGTGACTTCCGTGTTGAGTAACATCGGGTTCCATAAACATATTTGACTGATCAAAATATTTACTCATCTATTGTTTTTTCTATATTCTACCTTCGTATAATATTTTTGGGTATCATTCGTATAAAATTGAAGTATTATCTAAACCATATATTTAACGTACAACAAATATGACTTCATCTTCTGATAATTTCTGTAAATATTGTAACAAAGAGTTTAATTTTAAATATCTATTTGAAAGACACATTGTTACTTGTGAATTCTTTTATCAGTCAAGACATAGACAAGATATAGAAAATGATTATAGCGAACAATTACCCAGCGCTCAAGAACAGTTTAAACTTATACAGTATCTAACATTAAAGGTGAAACGTCTAGAAGATGATGTTTCTAGACTAAAAATAAATTCGGGCACACGAAAGAGAAAACTTATTATTGATTTATTAAATAATCCTACTAACCCTAAACCGGCCGATTTATTCGAGAGTTGGTATAAACAAATCGACACTGCTACACAAGATATGGAGGCTATATTTGAAGGTGATATCACCGACAGTATGATTAGCATTCTAGAACGATATCTCTCTTCTGAACAAAATATTCCTATTTGTTCGTTTCAACCTAAAGCCAATTCTATCTATATATGGACTCTTAAGTATAATAACAGTGAAATAAATGAACCCAGATGGGTCTTATTAACTCCAGCTGTATTTAATACTTGGTTGCTTAAATTAGAACAAAAAATATTGGAAATGTTCCTTAAATGGCAGCGAGATAATGAACAAATGATTAAACGATGCGAACGGGAAAATGAGAAGAATATTGCGACGATGCGTAAAGTCAATGGAATTACAGAGAAATATGAGAAAAAGAGACAGGCATACTTACATAAATGGATATATACATGTTTGGCTCGTGAAATCGAATTTAATACAGAATATGTTTAATTATGTGACTATTATACATACCTATATTTTAAATTGTTTTTATAACTGATATAAAACTTTTAATATAATATTTTATATTACAATGTCTATAACTATACCTCTATGTATTATTAATTTACGCATAAATAGAGAAACCGCACTCCAGACGATGCAAGTTTTTCTTAACAAAAATCCTGATTTTCAAAGAGAATATGAAGCATGGGATGCGAAACTAAAAACACGATTTATTGAGACTATTTTGATTGGTAGATCAATGAACCCTATTTGGACAATTCGTAACGATGAAGATGATAGCGAAGAAATATTGGATGGAATGCATAGAATTACTACTGCTATTGATTTTTTAAATGATAAATTCGCACTTAGTTCCAAATTTTTTACGGATGATAATACAGGTGATTATTATGATAAAAAAAAATTCTGTGATTTGAGTAAATCCGAACAAGACAAAATTCGAAACTATAATTTTATATTTAATCAGTTGGATTCGTCCTATAGAATAAATGTTAATAAACGTCGGGATATGTATGAAATATTAAATCGGTCAAGCAAGACATTAAATGATTTTGAATTTAACAAAGTATTATATGGTAACTATTTTAATATTATATCGAAATTTAAAGACGACTTAAATAATTTATTTTTTAATAAGAAGGATAGTAGAGGTTCTATTGAAAATGAAATTATTGAATTGATTGTTTTATCGAGAGAATTACCCCATTCATGGTCGTCTATTAATTCATTACGTAATAAATTCTATCTAGATGAATTGGGTGATGATCAAGAATCTGTAGAAAGGTATCTAGAAAGAAATACAGATACTATTAATGCGAATCTAACAATGCTTCGAAAAATTATATCGACACTTAAAGATAACCATTTTTTTAGTCAGGATAAGGCTACATTTAAATCATATTATTTACCATATAAATTTATTATTAGTCGATTATTGTTTAAATTCAAAAATATTTCCTTATTTAATAGACATATTATGCATATTATTCAAGAATTGAAAATAAATATTACGGACAAAAAAATTGACGATAACCGTAATGGCGCATTTCAACAAAAAATGATCAAACAAATCGATTTAATTATCGATACATCTTATCGAATGAATTTCGAGAAGCGTATTTTTTCCAAGGAAGATATAATTCGAAAAAAAAATGAACAACAAAATAAATGCGCATCTTGTAACACTGAAAAGGATAATTATGAGGCCGATCATATCCAGCCTTGGTCAACTGGAGGTAGCACGGATTTTGAGAATTTACAGATGTTATGTAAGGACTGTCATCGTAAAAAAAGCGCATCAGAATCATCCGCCATTTGAAAACATAAAATTGAATATTTAATTATTGTTTTTTATATTATTAAATATTATATCCAATATGAGCATTCCTCCCGACTATTTGGCTAAAAAAAATGTCCATCCCAGAGACGCATTTATATCTTTTGATGAAGGACCTCATATCTATACCGTTCACGGAGACTCCAGTTTCACCTCTGTAACTACATGGAATCACACCCATTTCCCGCATTTTGATAGTGATGCTATTATTGACCGAATTTTGAAAAACAAACGTCGTAATGACCCTACCTATAAATATTATGGAAAAACAAAACAGCAAATTCAAGCGGATTGGGATAAAAATCGCGATCAAGCCGCCGCCGCCGGAACGAATATGCATTATGATATTGAATGTTACTATAATGATATGGATGTTAAAAACGACAGTGTCGAATATTCTTGGTTTCTTCGTTTTGTGAAAGATTTTCCCGAATTGAAACCCTTTCGAACTGAATGGTGCGTTTATTATGAAGAACTTAAATTATCGGGTTCTATCGATATGATTTTCGAAAATCCTGATGGTTCTCTTCAAATTTATGACTGGAAACGATGCAAAGAAATTTCATATGATAACAATTTTGGACAATCCGCTATTACTCCTTGTATCAAACATATGCCTGATACGAACTTCTGGCATTACTCACTTCAATTAAATGTATATAAACGCATTTTGGAAGTGAAATATGGGAAAAAGGTAACCGCATTGTTCCTCGTTTGTCTTCATCCAGATAGTCCGTATAAGACATATGACCGAATTTCAGTTCCTATCTTGGAAAAGGAAATCGATGACCTATTTGAAGTTCGAAAAAAACAGATTGAATAAATATCAAAAGCTATTTATATCTCTTTTTAGAAGATTTTGTCGAATATTATATCGCGAAATTTGGACATAAATAATTGCTTTGTAACATATATATGTGGTGGTTATTTCAAAATAACTCTTTCATTTCTGATGATTTGTTAATTAAATTTTTTGGTACTTGCTGTTTTAGTGCTGTCGTATTTACTGCGATTGTTGGTTTTAATATTTTGTCCACGCCTCTAAACAAAAAAACGCACAAAGAAGAAGAAAGACCCGTCGATACTTATATTGATAAGTATATCCCCAAATTTGTATCTTCCTATCTTGATGATAATTTTAACCAGAATATTGAACCTGTATTTTATGATAAAGAGAAATATAATGAGGCAGTCAAACAAGATGATAATAATTTGGAAAAAACTTGGAAACGACGGATTTTAATGGAAACTACTCCTTTTGGTAATGTTGTTATGTATTATGATGCTTATCGTTTATCATTTGTATATTATAATGATGTTAATATTCCTTATCACGTATTAAATGCTGTTGCTATGAAATATGTTGTTACCTATTTTTGTCGCGACTTTTTCATAGACACTTCAACCATACCCGCTGATAAGACTACTCCTTTTCTTCACGTTCATGAAATTGATAAAAAAATGGGGGTTAAACCGAAAATTGATGTGAATAAAGGACCGTTTGCGAAATTTAAAAATTATTCGAAAGAAAAGTCCAAAGATGAATCAAAAGATAAGTCCAACGATGAGTCAAAAGATGAGAAGAAGAAAATTTTAGTGAAAAATAAGTTTATATCTCTTGGTAAGTTGTATAATTTTTCTATATTGCGAAAAAATCCTCTTGTTACTATTTCTGAAAAAAAAACGGAAATACCCATGGATTATAAATCATTCAAACAATGGCACGACCCCAAACAATTCAAAATGGTTACAGATAAAGATTACGCTTCTGTCGTTAATTGAGCTTTTTTCCATTCTTTATATCCAATACTTTTTTCCAAATCAAATGATGATTCTAGATGTGATTTAGCAATCATATATGCTTTATATTCACGTTCTGTTAATGATTTGATATATTCATTTAACATTCGTTCTTGTTGTTCCTTTTCCTGTTCCATTGTATTTTATCTTCTCTTTTTGTGTTTAGGCTCATTCAATTTTGTATTATTATATAATTAATTATATCCGTTTATTATAATTAAGTATGGGAAAATATTCTGTTAAAAAAAGAAAGGGTGGAAAATCCCAAAGTTTTAAAAATCGTAATAAGCAAGTTGGGGGTATTCCAGGTTTTAAAAATAGGGGAATTATAGATGCTATTAAACAAGATAAGGGTGTTCGTACCGGTATGAAAAATTGGTGGAAAAGAGGAGAGGATCAGGAGAAGGAGAAGACCGAACTAAAAAAAACGGTGAAGGAAGCAGAAGAAATAAAAAAAACAAAAGATGAAGCAGCGAAGGTAGCAGAAGAGAAAAAAAAAAAAATAGATGAAGCAGTTAGAAAAATAATTGAATATAATACACTGATTAATGTGTTTAATAAATTGAAAACTGAAAAAGATTTATTAAATAATGAATTAAAGATACAAAGTAAAGCAGGAAATACGACCAAAGCAACTGAAACATCAAAAAAAATTATTTCATTAACCGATGAATTGCGAAAAGTTTTGGCCAAAGGAAATAGTATTAGTGATAATTTCATAACTAATATGGATCGTAAAAAAAACACAGTTCTTGATCAATTTACAGATGCTGCTGATAAACAAAAAATCAATGATAGGGTTAATAATCCTGCTACTTCTAATCCTCCTATTACTACTGCTGCTGCTGCTAATACTCCTCCTGCTGCTGCTTCTGGTTCTGGTTCTACTTCCACTGCTCATAATAAATATACAGCTGCTTTTATGAATTTATACGCCAATTTCATTGGAGTCCCGATTGCTACATTCGAAAATTATTTAAGGAAGTATATTACAGAATCTTCGAATGCTGCTGCTTCTGCTACTGGTGCTGCTTCTGCTACTGCTGCTTCTCTTACTGCTCATCCTCTTCGTATTACTTCTCCTACTACTGCTATTACTACTGCTACTACTACTGGTGCTGCTTCTCCTACTACTATTACTCCTCCTACTTCTGGTGCTGCTTCTACTTCTGGTGCTGCTTCTCTTACTGCTGCTTCTACTTCTGGTGCTGCTTCTCTTACTGCTGATCCTGCTGCTTCTCTTACTGCTGATCCTCCTACTTCTCCTACTACTATTACTCCTCCTACTTCTCCTTCTGGTGCTGCCCAAAATATGATTAGGACGAGAACGGAGGATGAGGATGAGGATAATAGTAGTAGCAGTAGCGATAGTGATGAGGATGATGACGATAGTGATGAGGGCGAAAGATACGACGAATTTATACAGGAATTCAAAGATCAAAGTCATAATTTGAACGAGATAATGGAAAATTATGAGGACGAGCCAAAGCGAGTATCCAAACAAACTGTTACTTATGGGTTGTACCCAGATACAGGGGGACAAGAATACGGTCCATTTCAAAGTGGGACAGGTGGTAATATTAAATACTATATTAAGACTACTAGGTCGGGCAGCGGTATGGACAAGCCTGATATATATTTAAATAATAAAGGTAACCAGGTAAACCTTAAATCCCAAGTAACAGGTGATCTCCAACCTATCTTACCACAACATCTACAACAAGTTAAGATAGCTGATAAAGGAGAAATTGTTTATAATGTAGTAAAAAGAATCGATCTTGACGGTGAAGGTCGATTTAAGTATATAATAGATAGTGAGGTTGATGGAAAAAAAGAATTTTATGATTATGAAGTCGAACCAGCCGAACCCGTAGTAGCAGGAGGTTCAAAAAAAGGCCGTAATAAAACCTTAAAAAAACGTAACAAAAAATAAATAAATTTATCACACATATCGTTTTTATTCAATCAAAACGATATGAAATTCACTAATTAACAGCCAAAAGGTGTCGAACTGTTTTTATTGTTCTGCTGGTCCTGAAATTCAACATCCGTACTTTCACATTCATCTCCTAATTTCGCAATATGTGCTGAACTATCTAATGGACCGACCTCCTTTTTAATAGCACATGAATTATTATAAGGTGTATTGATACGATTTTTAAACATACTATTTTTCATATTCGCAGGACAAGTGAAAGTGGCGACTTCTTTTGCCGGACAAGTAGGTGTTACTTCATTGATTGCCTTTTTTGTTTTACGCGCAATGTAATCCGATTGACCATTTAAATTATGATTATTATCTGGTTTCACAGTCGAATAAGGTGCGGGACGCTTTGCCCACATATTACGACTACCCATCATACTATCGGTTGTTTTCACAGTTGATTTCATAACTGTATTATCATTGGTGGAAGTCACAGGAGGAATAATCATATTATTGGGATATGTGCCGCAACATCCACCATGTCCACGAGGTGTAGGACCTCGCATAGGTGTCTTGGGAATAGAACGAGACAATGATGTTTGTCCAACCCAACCCTGATTACGATGACCTCCATTAATAGAAAATTGAGAAACACCGACACTCATATTGTTATATTTCGCAGCAGTTTTCTTTTTTAAAGCAACAATAGACATTATATATATATTCATTGTGAAAATATATATATCAAAAAACACACCTCTCTCTTCCTAAACACCTTTTGTATTATACAAGTATTCACATATGAATGAGAAGGACCAATTTGAACCATTTAAATTAATGACGTCGCCGTGATCATTTAATAATTGAATACGTAATTTTGTAATATTCACTGGACCAAAATATTTACGATCATTGTCTTGTAATGTACCGCCATCCAATACATATACATCGCCGGATTTTAAACTCGATACTTTAATGGGAATCATTGCGAACATATCTTTGACGTAAGGAGGATCAGAATATAATTTCGTCGAATTCTTAACATTATTGTCTTTATTAATTTGATTCGCGGCGAACAATTGTTTTTGAGTTGTTCCCATACCCGGTTCTGATGCATTAAAAATGGAACTCTGCATTTCAGAGGTTAAAAGATTACGTATACGTGTCCCACTACTCGAATATGATGGACGCTCGGCATTGGGTGTATTTCTCACACCCGTAATTAAACCATCATTTAAATGATTTTGTGTGAAATCATCGACGATTATATATAAATTTTTAAAAAGAAACAGGTCTAAACTGGAATCTCCTTGTAATGTTACAATATTAGTAGATGTGTTCACTGTATAATTATTTAAATTAATATATATTTGATTAAGCTCTGCACTCGAACTCATATCAAACTCTGGATATGAATGAAATCCGAGTAGCCATCCGATAGTCACATCCCATGTGGTTGTTTGAAATGAATTTGTAGTGATAGACTGGATATTTTGAACTTCTATATCATCCGCATTAAAAAACGATAAAACATAATCTTCAGCTGTATATTTTTGATTAATACTCATTTGAAATACTGAATATTCTGTTCCTTTATCAAATGTGGAATATACAATTGAGTCGTGTGTTTGAATATTATCTTTTAATCTATTATTAATCGCATTATACAAGGTATATGTATTATAAATACCATCGGGGACAGATAATTCAATCTTTTTAACACCTCCTGTATCGGTTAAACCCTTAACACTAGATTGAGGAGTCAAGAAAATAGAATCATTTTTTTTTTCTTTTTTGTTTATTAATATGGTTTTACTAATATCGTGCATAATATCACGTGAACCTATTATTTCACGTTGAGCACCCATTAAAGTATAACTAACGTCAGTAAAACCAAGTAATGCGTTCCAAGAATTACCAGTTATAATTTGTGAGGTTGGTTCAGAATAACGTAGTACAATATTTCCACTTGCATCTACAGTGTTCTCAACACTATATCGTTCGTTTCCACCGAGATCATAATAACTATTTTCATAACCTGTATAAGCGACTCCTCCACTAGTGTCTGTTAATTCGACCATATATTCGTCTTGTGTAATTCGATTAATAATAACATATTTAAAGGTGAATGTATTGGCCTGGATGGTCATGAACGACTGACTCAGATTTAAACCATGTAGTGGTGTCCCATATTTATCAACTGTACCATTGATTGTTACAAATATATTATTAAACGCTCTGGATAATGATTCCGGGGTTCTATAAGTACCTGGTGGAATTGCGATAGAATAACCTCCTCCCGCGAGGACTCCAGCCAGACCTGCTACACCTACTCTTGGTCTTACAATTATTGTATTATTTATTTCGCCTTCTGGGATTGTAATTGGGAAGATTGCTTGATGAACACGTATAATTGTATTATCATCACCACTATCTAAATATATGATATCCTCCTCCTCCTCATCCGGCCCCCTAAATCTCAAAAAACTATTAGATACATCTAATTCATAATCATATTCATTAAAATAAGTTAGCATATCAAATTGGATACGAGCACGTTTTATACCCACATCATAAAAGGCTTTCCCATTAACATATCCGTTTGTAATGGTGGTTCCATCCATATCCTTTATATTTTTTAATTTTGTATTTATCTCGGAATCTAAATATGCGTCTTGATTGTTATATACACCAATGTAATCATTTAAAATATATCCATTTGTATTACCAGTTGCGACTGATGTATTAATAGTAATCTGTCTATTATTTGAGTTATTATCATAATATTGACGTCTACATCTTAATGTGAGTTTTGGGACAGATGTGACTTCATACAACGTTTGAACAGGACTAATCTCTGCTTTTAATGAATTTGGTGAAGTAAATTCGATTTGTTTATCAAATAAAAAGCAGGAGTTTTGTCCGGTCCATAAAGGACCGCACCAAAGACTCAAAATCACATCGGCTGCTAGATTTTCTAATACTTCGTCTTCATCCGGAAAAACAACTGCTACTTTTGAGTCTTCTTTTTTTGTAGTTGTTTCACGATTCAACAAAACCATCATTTGGAATCTCTGCATTGTTGTGAAATTACTATCACCATTATTATAAGATATATCAAACTGATGAAGAAACGCATTTTTACTTAAATATTCACTTGATAATAGGGATCGATTTATTAATTCTAATAATGTAGAACGCGTATATAAGTCTGATTTATTTCCAAATTCTATTCGTATCGTGTCTAATATTGTGGATGATGCGTCATATAATCCTGGACCATCGTAATTGTAAATGGTGAAATAATTATTTCCATATACAATCGGATCACTTGTTCTATCGTCAATCACAAGATAAAACGTAGCATTTGGATCAAACGAATTATATTCTAGGTTATTCTCGTCTGTGCTTATTCTTTCTGTAATTAACAACGAATCCTGGAAATTTGAATAAATACTCTCTAATGAATACGTATTTGATACAGATGTGGGTTGGGTTATTATTTCAGCATTAGAACTGGTAAAACGCGGAATCACCATATTCGCGAATCCTAAAAAACCAGGTATTGTATCTTTTCTTACTGTCTCATCAAAAGCATTTGTAATTTCACCAAAATATAGATAAAAATTAGTCTCATTGTAGATTTGTTGAATATCGATTGTAAATGTTATTTTTGATGTTGTTGACTCGAGAGATACACCAGTTGTTCCAAAATCTATGTCTGTATTGACTGCCTTTACGTCTAATATACTCTGATTAATCGCAGCTATTAAACCGGCCGCGTCATATGAACCAGCAGGTATTTCAAATTTCAAATTATATATGTCTTTAATACCATCTACATTTCCCAATAGATAGAAATAATTCGCATTGTATACATTACTCACATTATACCATGTATAAGGGATACTTACGGAATGAAGCCTGATTGAGACAATATTATTTAAGTGTTCTGAAAGATTTATAATATAATCCGTTGAATTTGGATAATTTCCATAATTTCTAAACTGACTGTCTAATTGTAATACTCTCTTTTGTGTCTCTTTTAACAGTGGATTGAGTGAACTACTACCAGTATATTCTAATGACCGTGTGTCTGTTGTTAATTTGGCACCTTTATTATCTTTTACATATTCTTCTACAGTTTGTTTCGCATATGTTGGTTTGTCTTCCATTCCTTCCACGATTTGTGTGTTTTCTTCTTCTTTTTCTTCTTTTTCTTCTTTTTCTTCTTCTTCTTCTTCTTCTTTATCATTTTCGAAAAAATATCGATACGCGTCTTCGAAAAAGGCTTTTATTTTACATGCTTCTGGTTCATTTAATTCGTCATATTTTTCGATTGTGAATATTAATTTCGCTTCTAATTCACGGTCAGTTGGATTATTTAAATCCAACATCTCGAATAATTCTTCTTCGCTATATTTTTCAATGTTATATAAATCATTATCCGTTTTTTTGTCTTTTTCCATTAAAAACTATTGTATAGTTTTCGTCTATATTATTTATTACCATTTTCATCTATTTAATAATTATTGCTTTAAACATGTCTTTTATATAATCTACTAAATCTATTTCTTTTTTCTGTTTCATTTTAAATAGTCTATCGAGTGGAAATCCTTTAATGCCTGGTAGTTTTTTTTGATGTCCTGAACCAAAGAAGCATAATTGGTCGAATAATTCAAATATAAACGCGTCCTTTTCTTGGACATTTTCTCGATCTATTCTGTATTTTCCCATATACGCATATCGATTATAATTGTCGTCACTGTATATTCTATATTTTTTCACGTGGGGTATATTCGCTACCATACCTATCCCCATAATGCGGTTCTCACTATTATTCATCTCCAAAACAAATAAAACACTCTTTTCTTTATAATTACTGTTTACTAATTCAGGTGTTCCGTAAATACTCCCAAAGGATGGGTGATCCTTTCTATACTCTTCATTCTCTCGCCATGTATCTGAATTAAACCTCGTTGTTACAATATGTTGTCTCATATTTTCGGCATATTCTCTAAATTCTGGATGATGTCGTAATTCCGCTCTGCGTCTTTTTTTTGATTTATATGCCGGATGCATTTTATATGTATTTTTGTCTTCGTTGCTTCTTGGACAGTTCTATATGATACATTCAATTTTGTTAATTTTATTCTTTATACATATACATATACATGGAAACTGACTATTCGTCTTCTCCACCTAACTCACCAGATAGTATCGATTTAGAAAATCCTCCCGTAAATACAGACAATATTGTTATTCAAAAGGACAATATTGACCGTATTTATGAAAAAGAGATGGACACACAATTGGTCGAGATTAAAAATCAATTTATACAAAATTCACCTAATATTGAAACGACCATGTCTTACCATTATCTAGACAATAATAGTCCTTTAACTATGTCTTGCGATAATAGTGATGGGGAAGACGATGGACACGGAGGTTTTAAAGAGATTACTAGTGATGATATCTTAAATACATTGGATAAATATTTCGACGACCATGATACACAGATTTCTAATGAACTCGACATATTAATTACCTATATGAAGGGTCAGAAAAATTTATTTATTGAATCCTATATTGTAAGTAAAAATAAACTCAACATGCTTATGATTCCTTCTATTTTAATTACCATTGCCGTTACTATTTTCGCACCCATTTTTCAAAATGAACCTTGGAGTATTGGTCTTATTGCTGGTTTAAATGCGATAGCCGCTATGAATATTGCTACACTTAATTATCTTAAACTCGAGACATCTACCCAAACATTTTATAATACCGCTACCCATTTTGATAAATTGGAAACCTCACTCGAATTTGTATCCAGTAAACTCATCTTTGTGGATAATACCAAAGATAAAACCAAGATTATTTTCGATAAATTTCAAGAAGTTGAGACCAAAATACAGGAAATCAAAGAATGGAATCAGCTGTTTATTCCACGTGAAATTCGACGTATTTTTCCTATTATATGCCACATTAACATTTTTTCTTTTATTAAACGGATTGAGTCTAATAAACTATTGCTCATTTCGAAATTTAAGGATGTTAAAAATGAAATTAAATACATTGTGTCGCGCCCAAATACACGGTATAATAAAAATAGAATTGAATGTCGATTGAAATTATTATATCAACAAAAAGAAAAAATTAAGGAAGAATTATTTCATTATCGTAATGCTTATAGTTATGTGGATGAACTTTTCACCATTGAGATAAAAAACGCACAAAATTATCAATATTGTATTTTTTTCCGCAATTCGCATAACGAAACGTGTAATTCCAAAAATCCAATTGTTGACCGATATATTCACTCACTTATTAGTGCGCGATAACCATTTTCCAAAAGTCATATTTATCATATACTATCTTTGTTGATATTCCATTCTTTATATTTAACATTAGATTTTCACCATATTCTGTAGTTGGGTCTATTTTTAATCGGATGGTTACTGTTTTATAATCGTTATTATTATATAGGGGTCGTTCCACTATACTATTTATCTTACCAAATTTACATTTATTTAAGGTCGATTCAATAAATCGTTTGTTTGTTTTTGATTTCATTCGTGGGATACATAATGTTGTATTCATCTTTTTTTAATTGAAACAGTATTATTATTAATGTTTCAATTTTATACCGTGCTGTATCGTTTAACGTTAAATTTATTTTATCATATATTTTTTTATACAATTTTTAAATTCAAATTTCGTGCTGTTACGATACTCTATGCTTTATAAGCATTTCTTTATATTTTTTGTCGTTTATATCTTGAAATCGTTTTCCGATATAATTTATAATGGACAATTCTATGGACAATTTAGACCTCGGTTGGACAGATGAATATTATCGAAGTGTTGATGGGGGTAAAACGTATGAACCCGAATTAATGAATGAGATGACTGTGAAATTGGTCTATACAAATATGGATGATGAAATTTTCCACACCATTGATAAAAAAGTGTCTTTGGCTATTGATAGTGCGAATGATCAGAGTGTCCTTTCGGAAGAGCGTTTAATCGAAATTATCCAAAACAATCGCAAATTCCAGAATAAAAGATACAAATGCGATGGTATTGTCCGGTATTTTATTGATATGGACCCAGAAACTATTATTGATAACATTGAAGACGCCGATTTTCAATTTGAATCCGATAAATATTTCTCACATTTTGAAATTCCTAAAAATATGTCCTTTCCTCCGTCACTTTTTATTTTCCACTCTATCAATAGTATCTATATTCTATTTCGGGAAATGGTTTTAGTGAATCACGTTTCTTCTCCCGTTTCTATTATTAAAAGATACAAAAATAAGGTTACCAAACGTGTTCGTATTTCCGATAATCTTCCGTCTTATTCTACTACACGCAAATCTAGAAAATAAACATATAAAATGACTTATACACATCCTTTGTTCTTTTATTAATTAATGGAATCTATTCTACATCTTCGAAACATTGTTATTGAATCCGATTTTACAAAAGATAATATTATTGATGATAATTCTGATTTATTTCATGGTATTGTGATACAAACCAATCCTTCAGACATTCATAATTTGTTTTATTTTGTTGCTTATATGCGCGATATTCACGCAGGTCTTGGGATTCGAACTATGTCTTATCGTTTTATTCTTATTTTATACGATTCTTTTCCCGAAATTACATTCGATTTTATAAAAACCATTGTTGTTGGGAAGCACAATATCGGTTCATGGAGAGATGTTATTGGTATTTGCGAGATCGCACATAAACAAAACGTCGACCATCCTATTATTTCCGTTTTGGTTTCCTTTTTAACCCAATCTCTTATTCAAGAGATGACGCATTTTCAGGAACACCGGGTTTGTGAATCCAATCTTTTGAAATGGATTCCACGCGAGAGGTCCAAGAATAAATGGTTGTTTCATATATTGTCCCGGAAATGGTGCGAAATTCATCAACCCCATCTATTTAAACATTGTAATAATGATGAATCACATATGCGTGCCGAGAGGAAATGTTATATGTTGTATCGCAAGGTTATATCCAAACTTTCGGTATGGTGGTCCGATTCAAATCGGTATATTCCTATTCATGCACTTTTGAAAAACTGGTATTCTATTCATAATATCACACGTGATTATCAGATTCGGAATTGTGATTATGATATCTCGTCCAATATTTGTTTAGAAAGACAAATCTCTTATAAAGGCTCTCCTTTTTTTATGAATTATTTTCATTTCCCACAAGGTATAGAACAAATGACCGGTATTATGTTTCGATGTATTTATTTATTTAAACAGGCCCATCAATTTGACCCGGTTGCGTCGTTTTTCGAAATGCCTCCTTTTATGTGGGCAAAAATGAGTGATATTAACCGTTTATGGGAAGACACATTTCAAAAATGGAATCGTGTCGTCTCTGTTGACCAAAACTCTATTCCCGTCATTGATATTAAAACGAATTCTATGTCTGACCCCGTTTTTCATCGTGCTATTTCTAGAGCTTGTTTTATAGCAAAAGGGTCTAATATTAAACGCATTTTATTTTCTGCTCACGTTCCCATTTGGATTAATATCGAGGGGATGCAGGATTTATCTTCGGTCATTCTATGTATTTATAATTCTCTCTCACAAGAACCTCTTATTAATACTGGTATTCAGAAATCTATTCATTTTCTTGGGGAAAATCATCCATTTATACCCATTGTAGTCAATAATAATGGATTTTGTTGTAATTATCAACACACTCCTTGTTATAAAGATTGTTCGTCTATTTTTGAGAATACACGTTATCGATTTTTGGAATCTGTTTTTAGTAGATGCGTATAATATAAATATTCGTATATATATATATTAATGCCAGGCGATAGTTCGTATATTATGTTATATTATTTTTATTCACGAAATAAAAGGAAATCTCAATATTCAAAACCGTCGGTGGATTCAGATGCTACAACAGTTGTCTCGTGATTTTTATATGGTCTTTGCTTTTAATTTTTGTGTTAACATATCTTTTTCTATAATGGTTTTCTCTTTTACAGCATTTCGTTTAACACCCATAGTATATAATATGTTTTTATCTTTGAAAACATGTTCCAATTCTCCCGCTACTTTTGTATAATCTTTCTTCTTCATATTTCCAAATAGTTTTGTTATTTTTATAATTGTTTCTTTCGGTGTGTTATTTATTCCAAGCAAAATATTCTTCAATACTTGTATATAATCATTAAAAGAATTTTTTGTATTATTTTCTGATATTTGAATTAAACCTGATATTTGTAATTCGGATAAAATCATTACAGATAGTCCGTAATTATCCCACGTATCTTTGGTAGCTATTATTATATTCCATATTTCCGTCCATGTTTTTCCTTCAAATCCATTTATCATGTTTTGTAATCTTGATAGATATTCTTGTTTTTCGGCGTCGGTGAATATAGACATTTGTAGTATTGTATTTTTCTTTATGAATTTTTCCAATGTTTCACTTTTTAATTTGGCTATTTCATCTGATGTTATTTTACGTTTTTCTTTTTCCGCATCTATTATTAACGACTTACCATCTTTTTTTCCTATTAAATATCTGGATATATGTGTTAATAATATTATTTCGAAACACCACGGCGTATAATAATCTATTATTATTCCAAAAGGTTCTGTCGTCTTTTTATATTCCTCTATTTGTAATTTACTAGCATCATATGATATTCCGAAATCTATTATTATTGGCCTTTTTGTTGTGTCGTCTATCATGATATTATCACTCTTTATATCCAAATGTAATACGTTCTCTCTATTTAATACTTCTAATGATTCGAGTAAAAATAAATGTTTATTTATTATTTGTTTTAAATATTTTGTTGATTTATCTTTTGATTTCATACTAATAATATTTTGTAAAAAAGTATCCAGTGTTTCTTTTCCTACATAACGGATCTTGCTTGTAATCATTGCTTCTTTTGTTTTATCTAGTTTATCACATTTTTTTAATATATCTTGTTGTATTTTTCCTGTTGTTAATGGACAAGCGTTTATTATAGGTGCGAATTTATCTGTATATCGTGATAGTTTTTCTCCTATTACTATCTCATTATCCGTCGTTTTATTATTGGGTTGTATCTTTGATAAAAAACCATTGCTTACTTGTCCTTGTCTTCCACATTCTCTGTGTGGCTCCACTGCACAACCATATGTTCCTTGTCCTAATACTTTTATTTCATTTTGATTATTTTGATTATTTTTACTCATTTTATACTATCTATATAGAATATTGTTATCGTTATTCTTTATTAAAAAAATATGGATATTTATCTATATTGTAATATGCGTCGTCACTAAACCGTTATACTACAGTGTTTCGTTTTTTATAAAATCTATTTTTGTATGTTTTTTTTAACTTTTCTTTGATATCTTCTGGTATTTCACCCATTTCTGTTTTTATAACACGCAATTCGTCTATTATTTCTTCCGACATTGTCTCGCAAAATTCATTAAATAATTCTATTTGCGGTTTCTCATCTTGTATATGTTTTGAAATATTAGTGTCTATCATTTGTAAGAAGTTTAAACTAAACCTATTTGTATGTTTTTTTCCTTTTTGTGTTGCTTGATGCTTTGAGGCTATATCGCTCGGTTGTTTTTTATAATAATATCGGGCGCTTTTGTACATTTTATCCCACGCATCTCCTTTGAATCCTTGATTTAACAACAGTTCACATTCTGTTGTTAAAATTCGTTTTACGTCTCCCCTATTTATCCATTCATTCCAGTTTGCTCTAAAATTCTTTGCTGTCTCATCACGATGCTCTTTTGTGAAACTATACATCAACCCAGCCACATCCTTTGTGAAATCAAATCTATATTTCTTATATTCATTCATTCTTCTTTATACACGTAACATCTTATTTAAAAAGCCTTTCAATTTTACAGTTGTGTGTTTTATTGATTATAAACATGTAATACGTATATAATCTTTCCGGGAGGCTGGAATCGAACCAGCGACATTTCGATTTTTGCTTTTGAAACCATTACAGTCGAATGCTCTACCCCTGAGCTACGCCCGGTATCTCTCTCGACAGGTTTCGATCCTGTGGCCTTGCGATTAACAGTCGCACGCTCTAACCAGCTGAGCTACGAGAGAATAAACATTCAAATATTATCAAAACTTAATATTCTTTTTTATATATTCGAATTATCGGGGTAATATACGGTTCCGCCTGTAAGAATCGAACTTACTTCCTTCAACATATATTTTGATGACGCTCTACCATTGAGCCAAGGCGGAATAGCTCCTACCCGGATTCGAACCGGGGTTTCAAGATTCAAAGTCTTGAGTGATAACCTCTACACTATAAGAGCTCCACCCCCTCTCTATAATTATATATTCTCTTTAATACATTATAATATAAAAATATATATGAAACGTATGAATATGACCTTTCAAAATAATCCATCACACAATAATACTCCTTCTTCTACTATTGTTGAAGATAATCCTTTTGATTCTAATCTCTCTTTTGTTTTGTATTTAGAACCCATTTATAATTCCATTTTACAAGTTTATCAAAATGTTATTACACTCAATTGTGATCCGGCCGGTTCACTCAGTGATATGGTTACTCATATTAATATTTCAAAACTTTCACGTTTCCAACAATATACACCTACCTTTGATGGTTCTAATTGTATCTTTGTTCTTTTAAGACATCCTGTGTCCAAGATTGGGAATCCATTTAAACATAATAGGGCTTTTATGGGGTCTGATGATATCCCTTCCTTGTTTTCTTATCTACAGAGTCACGGATATACGATTGATACTTCTACTACCTCTATGTTACAAGATGGACGTGTTGTTGTTGGCGGTGTATCGGATAAACGGTTCTCTGGGAATCGACGCATGATTGCGATGGTTACATATGGATAAAATATGATGTCTCTCTAATAAAATATAAACACATCATATCATTCTAATTATAGTGTCCAAGAATGTTATATAATTCCATCATTTCTTCGACGATTTTCGCATCTAACACTTTTATTTCCAATGTTCGACGACCCGTTTTTCATAATATCGTCATGCAAGCGAGCAATAAATCTATGCGCAAATTAGAATTCGACTCCATTATTCAAAATCAAGCTAAAGCTATTCCTCATTATAAACCTAGAGGCTCTAATCAACAAAAATATGTTCATTATTTAAACAACCCTGATATCTCTCTTATTATCGGATGTGGTCCGGCTGGAACTGGGAAAACACTATTCGCTTGTGCTACTGCTGTCCAAGAATTAAAGTCCGGTAGTGTTAATAAAATCGTATTAACTCGTCCTGTAGTCACCGTTGAAGAAGATATTGGATATTTACCTGGGACTATTAACAATAAAATGCATCCTTGGACACGCCCTATATTCGACATTTTTGAAGAGTTTTATTCTTCCAAAGACATTGATGCTATGATCCATTCTGGGATTATCGAAATTTCTCCTCTCGCATTCATGCGCGGACGCACCTTTAAAAATGCCTTTATCATTGCTGATGAAATGCAGAATTCTTCTCCTAATCAAATGTTTATGCTCACTACACGTATTGGACACGGCTCTCGTATGGTTATTACTGGAGATATTAAACAAAGTGACCGTTGTGAAGATAATGGATTGTCTCATATCATAAAACTTGTCCAATATTCTCAACGTACTGATGATATACGTGCTGTTAAATTAACCAATTCTGATGTTGAACGTAGCAAAGTTGTGTCTAATATATTAAAACTATATTCTTCTACTACATACGCTGACAACAATGAACCTCATGGGCGATATTCTGTCTTTTCATTGATGGATAAAAATGAATAATTATTCCTTTTTTCTCTGTTGTATATAACAATATGTTATCCCATGAACCATTATCTCTAATAGATAAATGAATAATAAACCCATTATCAAGTTCATTAATGGGGAATTGGAATGTAATATGTGTTTGATTAATAAGTTATATATGAAAAATGTGAACACGGTGTACAATGTACCATTTAATAATCCCGCCTTTCTCGAATAATTATGTCCATAATGTGACGCATTTGCTACTATACCTGTTATAGCAAGGGTATCTATTCCCGTCTTTAATAACATCTCGCCTGATGTAGTGGGGAATTGGGGATAGAGTTCTACTCCATACTTGGGCTTTAAATATGTTACTGTTAATAAGTTGGTCGCACTATTTATAAAAGGCATTGCCGCAGCATATACTCCATACCAACCCTCTATTTTACTCATACCTAATAACATAACATCATCTGTAAAATTCATCTATACTATATACTATTGGCTTATACTAAATAATAATAGTGTCGCTCTCTATCAAAATATATTTTTTCCCTTTCTTTTCTATAAGTGTCCAAGATTTAACCTTTATAGTATATATAATACTATGAAAATAGCTGTATGCATGTTTTATGATGATAACATTAAAGAATATTCTGATATAACCCGCTCCATTAATGATATATATTGTAGAAAACACGGCATTGACCTTATTGTGTCCAAGACTGCTAGAAAATCTGAACGAAAACCTCATTGGGAGAGAATTTATCTAATTTTGGAGCATTTGTCTAATTATGATTATATGGTTTGGATAGATAGTGATGCCTTTTTTTATGAAGATTCTAAACATATTATGGAACTCATTACCAGACACGATGTTCCTTTCATCTTTTCTAGGGATTTAGGCAATCAAAAAGTCAATACTGGTGTGTTTATTGTTAAAAATACACAATATAGTGTGGAGTTTTTAACTAAATGGGGATACGACGACAAGATATATGACCATACTATCCTTTTAAATAACCTTCATGACCAAGATGGTTTGGACTATATGTTTGATAAGAATATTATGGACATTGCTAACCATTCTCATTTTGTTGATTATGGTGTTCTTCAACACTTCTATATTGATGAGACGTTTACTCCCTACATTTTTCATATGGCTGGTCAAAAAAAGGATATTCGTATACGAACATCTCGATTTTATCTAAACAAAATTCAGTCATCACACCATAAATCAAAGTCTTTTAAATTAATTTATAGTTGAATATACTATCTCCCACAATTCCCTTACTATCTGTATAGGATTATCATAATAATGTTGTATAAGTGAATACTCACCCTCATCTATATAGTCGATCTCAAATGGTACCATCTTTTTTTAACATTCATTAATAATTATTCTCTAATTCAATTTTGTCCAAGATAATTATGGTGTAGTAAACAGGTATACATTATTCGATACCCGACATACCAGGTACCCGACCCCCCCAACGGCACTATCCAACGGACTTCTCCCCCAAGCCTCTTCCCCAAGCCTCTACCCCAAGACTTCAGTATAATACTTATCCAGAAATGAGTGGGATATTGATTTACCGGTAATTTATCGATTTTTGAGTTTATATGTATAAAAT
>Ga0257121_1000625_pt1 | contig 29484 bp, 29 predicted proteins | sample SI106_100metaG_FD_190180 | JGI IMG/M metagenome (GOLD analysis project Ga0257121, IMG submission 190180) | Marine microbial communities from Saanich Inlet, British Columbia, Canada - SI106_100 | ecosystem: Environmental > Aquatic > Marine > Inlet | place: Canada: British Columbia | collected...
TGGGGGTTTAACTCGTCGAATTGCTCGCCCCGAATCGAGTCCCCGATAAAGTTGCCCAGTATCAGGTCCGGGTCGCTCCCTGACAGATATAGGTGTGCCAGGGTATTCAAAAATGGCTCGTCTTTGATAAAGCAAGGGGACTGCTTAGAAAAGCATGAAGCTCCTGCGGCGCATGAAAAAGATGATCGGGCGCTCGTGTTTTTAGCACACCAGCGGATTGCCAGCCCCAACCGACAGCGAGAGCATTCACCCCGGCGGTGCGCGCCGCATCCATGTCGCTGACCGAATCACCCACCATCCAGGTTTGTTGGACATCGATTGCGTAATGGTTGAGCGCCTCGCGTATATGCTCCGCCTTGCCGCCGGGCCGGTCGCTGCCGTAATACGTGCTGATGCAATCCTCCAGTCCTTCTTGTGCGAGCCGGGCTCGCACCACATCGGCATGATTGGCGGTGACCACGCAAAGGATATGTCGCTCGCTTAAGTCCCGTATCATTTCACTGATTCCGTCAAAAAGAGCGATCTGTGTAGCGCCATTTTGCAATGTATCAAAAAGAAAGCGGCCGTATGCGCGGTGATCAGGGTCGGGTATGCCAGCGACTTTGGCGAGCATGGTGAAAGTCGCTGGATCCAGCTGGTCGAAATCGGCCATGGTCAGGGAAAACGGCAGGCCCTGATCCTTGCAGAAAACCGCTGTCTGCTCCAGCACAGGCTGTGCCGAGTCAACAATCACGCCGTCGTAGTCGAGCAGTACAAGTCCTTTCATATCGTGGTGGTTGTTTGTTATTGGTTTTGGGCAACTATTGTCGCACCAAGTCCAACATTCTGGCGCATCATTTGTCAGCCTGCCTGTCGTCTAGCCACGACCCTGATCTGGGCGCCCTTGCAGCATTGCTTAAAACAGGCGGAACACTATGGCTTCGCAACCATTATCTGTTTCGCGCCTGGTCCCCCAAGTTGTTTACAAAACCCATGCGACAGTAATGCTGTCGATCGGGCCGAAATTGCGGATAACCCGATGGGCGCAGCGTGTCGAATAGCGCAACCACAGCAGTGCTGCCAGCCCGCAAGATCAGGACATTGCCAGCAAGTTTTCGTGGCTGAGTTGAATCAGCGTGTCTGCAGCGAAACACCCGCTTTGAGTCACCAGCAGTGGATTGATATCCATCTCGATCAAACTCTGTGCGCAGTGCTGTGACATTTCACTGATAGCGACCAGAGTATCAAGCAACTGGTCGACATCAGCGTGTGGACGGTTACGATAACCTTCCAGCAGACGCATGACCTTAAGCGAGGCAAGAGCATCACGCAGACCGGATCGGTCTGTCGGTAAAAGTATTGTCGTGGAATCAGCCATGAGCTCCACCAGGGTTCCCCCTCCTGCGAGTGTCATGACCAGACCAAACTGCGGATCATTTTGTACCCCAACCAGCAATTCCGCGAGCACTGTATCCAGCATTTGTTCGACCAACAACTGGTCGTCGACCTGTTGACCGAGGGCTTGCGATCCCAGATCCAGCACCTCGTGTGCCGCTTGGCAGACTTGGTCTTGGTTGGCAAGGTTCAGCCGTACGACTCCAGCTTCGGTTTTGTGTGGGAGCCGGTTGTTGACGAGCTTAAGAGCGACTGGAAATCCGATTCTGCAAGCGGCCTCGCTCGCTGTTTTAGTATTGACCAGTTCACCCCTCGGAACAGGAATGCGGTGCGTTCGCAGCATCTGTTTACCCTGCCATTCATCCAGGGTGACCGGCTGTGACCGGTCGGGTGTATAGATTTTGGGAATAAAAGGGTCTGAGCCGCTTTGCAGTTTTTCGCTCACCCGGCCGAATACGGCCGAAGCGCTGATAGCCATGGTGGCTTCGCTGATACCCTGCAACGGCGCGATCCCGTTGTTGATGAGGGTTGCCTGGGTTTCGCGATCGAGATTCTCCGGCAGACTGGAACACACCGCAGCCGGTATACCGGCGTTTTGTGTCGCATGAATAAAGGCGCGGGCATCGGCCTGGTAGTAGGGCCGATCGTCACTGATCTCAATCGGGGGATAGTCCTGTACCAGTAGTGCTGCATCGTAGCCGGGTGCGAGCGCCGCGCTGAACACATTTTTCAGGGCTTCCTCCTGCCCCCAAAGCGGCGTGGTGTAGTCAAGCGGATTGCCCACGGTCGCAATGTCAGGAAGCCATTGGCGCAGGGATTTTTCCGTTGCGGCATCGGGTGCATCGAAGATCAGACCTTGACTGTCGGCACAGTCGGCGAGCATGGCGACGTCGCCGCCTGAGCAGGTGAATGCCGCAAGCCGCTTACCTGCCGGTGCACCGGCCGTGGTCAGCATCTGCAGGGTTTCCAGTAACAAGCTAGGGCTCGCAGCGCGCGCAACACCGATCCGGTCAAAAAGCGCCTGGTAGCAGGCATCTTGACCGGCCAAAGAGCCGGTATGGGTGAGCGCAGTCTGGGCTGCCAGCTCAGATTGACCCACCTTGAGTGCGACCACCGGCACCTTACGCGCCATGGCGCGGGCAACTGCATCCGCAAATCGGGGTATGTCGCGCAGTGTTTCTATGTACAGGCCAAAGCCGGTGACGGCAGGGTTATCGACAAGGCTGTCGAGGTAGTCTTCAACACCTAAAATGGATTGATTCCCGGCGCCGATCACGTATGAGAAATTAATCGACCGCCTGTTGGTCAGCAGGTAGCCCGAGAGCATGCCGGATTGTGAAATGATCGCGGGGCCGCCCGTTACCCGTTTGCCGCCATGACTGAATGGCCACAGGTGCGCCCCGCTGACGTAATTCAATAAACCGAACACGTTCGGTCCAGCCAGCGCCATCTCGCCACAGGCTGCGATCAGATCGTGCTCGAGATCAGCGCCTTGTCCACCAAGCTCGCTAAAACCGGCGGTATAGCAGACGATGCCACCGGCGCCTGCGTCCCGCAGTTGTGCCAGCACCTCTGAGACGCCATGCCGTGGGACGGCAAGAAAGACCGCATCCGGTGCTTGCGGCAGCTGCTCGACACTGGCGAAGGAGGGTATCTCACCGAACCGGCCCGGCCGTGGGTTGACGCCCCAGATTTCGCCGGCGAAGCCACTCGTGGCGCACTGTTGTGCCGCAGACACAGCCGCGTCTCCGCCGATAAAGGCAATATGGCGTGGTGCCAGCAGCCGATCGAGATTGGCACGTTGTTTTGGGGTCATGCGCCAAGCGGTCGTAGCAGTGATCGGCTGATGATGTGTCGCTGTATTTCAGATGTGCCTTCCCAGATTCGCTCAAGGCGTGCGTCACGCCATAGACGTTCGATCGGGAAATCTTCCATCAGACCCATGCCGCCGTAGATCTGGACCGCGTTATCGGCCAGGCGGTGCAGCATTTCGGAGGCGAACAGCTTGCACATGGCTGCATCGGTGGGCGTCATCTGTCCCGCATCGGCTTTTCTGGCCGCATGCATCACCAGGAGGTCGGCGGCCTGCAGTTCGGTCGCCATGTCTGCCAGTTTAAAAGACGTTCCTTGGAATTTGCCGATGGGTTGACCAAACTGCTTGCGGTTCGCAGCCCAGTCCAGCGACAACTCCAACAGTCGTTCCGCGCGACCACAGCAGCCGGCTCCAACCCATACCCGGCCCATCTTGATCCACTTGTCGGCAAGCTTCAGGCCTTCACCCTCCGCGCCAAGCAGCTGACTCTTATTGACGCGACAGTCATTAAATGACAATACGAAATTGAGGTATGCCCGCTGGCTGACACAGCGCGGCCCACGCGTGATATCAAAACCTGGATGCCCGCGATCTACCAAAAACGCACTGATCCGTTTGCGCGGGCCACGAGGGGTTTCATCTGTTCCAGTGGTGGCAAAGACAATCGCAAAATCGGGTTCGACGTGGCTGCTGACAAAATGCTTGGCTCCATTGATGATCCAGTCATCCCCGTCAGGCTGTGCGCGTGTTGCCATCGACATGATGTCAGAGCCGGCACCTGGCTCTGTGATGGCGAAGCACTCAACTTTGTCTCCTTTTACGCAAGGAAGCAGATAGCGTTCTTTTTGCTCATCACTGCAGGCCAATAGCAGCTCGGTGGGGCGCCAGGCAAAGCCATGCAGTGCGTGTGTGACCTTGCCGAACTCGCGTTCCATTATCGCCAGGCTAGTGCAGTCCAGCCCACCACCTCCGATCGATTCGGGTAGATTGGCAGCGTAAAAACCCATCTCAAGGGCCTTTTGCTTGATGCGTTCACCCATATCAGCGCTGACTTCACCTGCGCGTTCAACCTCGTTTTCCAGGGGCATCAGCTCTTCTTCGACAAATGCCTTAATAGAGTCGGCCAGCATCCGCTGTTCGCTGTTTAGTTCGATATCCATGATTTCCCCAAGATTCAAGTTCAAAGCGGTGAAAATTATCCACCCGAGCGCATTATTGCCGTACCGACGCAAGGCGCGGCCGCTCATGATATTGCCTTGTGCGTGTTATTGCCATATCGTGCGCCTTTGCGTTTTATTCCGACTGCAGACCAAACCAGTCGAATCCAGGGAAACAAATGGACGACAGAGCACAAGAACTGCTGGTTGAGCGACATGGCGCGGTATTAGAGATTACGCTTAACCGCCCCAAGGTAAATGCTATTGATTTCGACTTGAGCCGTAGAATCAATGAAGCGGTGGTCATGCTGCGCGATGATCCCGAACTGCGGGTGGGCCTGGTGACGGCAACTGGCGAGAAAATGTTCTCTGCTGGATGGGATCTTAAGGCGTTGGACGCGGGGGAGCAGCAGTTGGATAACTGGTGGGAAGCCGACGCAGATCTTCCGGGCGGGTTTGCGGGATTAACCGAGATGTGGAACCTTAATAAGCCGGTTATCGGTGCAGTTAATGGGCTGGCGATCGGTGGCGGGTTTGAACTGGTCATGGCTTGTGACCTGATCATTGCGGCAGACCATGTGTTTTTCCAGTTGCCGGAGATGCCGTTGGGCATTGTGCCGGATGCCGGGGCTATACAGCGGCTGCCGCGGCGGATTCCGTATAACGTCGCCGTCGAGATGCTGTTGCTGGGTCGGCGTATGAGCGCGAACGAAGCAGCCAGCCATGGGCTGGTGAACGCGGTAGTACCAGCGGCCGAGTTGATGACTACCGCACGTCAGTGGGCACAGCAGATTGCCGAATCTGCGCCACTAGCGGTGCAGACGGTCAAGGAAGTGTTGCGAGCGATCGAAGGCGACACCGTAGAGGGCGCTTTTAATACCATGCGTACTGCCGATTTACCGGTTTACCGCAAGATGTTGCGCTCAGAAGATGCCAAGGAAGGTGTTAAGGCATTTGTGGAAAAACGCAAACCTGTATTTCGCGGCGAATAACCGCTGCCAGAGCAAAAGGGGAAAGTAATGATACAAGGGGGAGTTCAGCGCATCGCACTGGTAGGCGGCGGTGTGATCGGCGGTGGCTGGGCAGCAAGATGCCTGGCCAATGGGTTAGAAGTGGTGCTGACAGATCCTCGTGCCGAGGCACGTGATTATGTGGAGAAAACCATCGCCGATGCCTGGCCGGTTCTGGAGGCTGCCGGATTAACAGACAAAGGAGATCGAAGCCGGTTGTACTTCGCCGATGATATCGCCGCGGCTGTTGCCCAGGCCGATTTTATTCAGGAAAATGTTCCCGAGCGTGAGGCGCTGAAAATCGAGATTCATGAGGAGATTAGCGCACACGCTAAGAGCGACGCGATCATCGCGTCGAGTTCCTCCGGACTTTTACCCAGTCGTTTGCAATCACGCTGCCGTCATCCCGAACGACTGGTCATCGGTCATCCTTTTGCCCCGGTGTATCTGCTGCCATTGGTCGAGGTGGTGGGTGGTGAGCAGACTTCGGCCGAGTCGATATCCCGGGCCGGGCAGTTCTACAGTGCAATCGGTATGAGACCATTGCACGTGCGCCGTGAAATCGAGGCCTATATTGCGGACCGGCTGCAGGAATCGCTATACCGCGAGGCATTGCATTTAATCGATGAGGGTGTCGCAACCGTAGCGGAAATTGACGCGGCCGTGACAGGCGGCCCAGGCCTGCGCTGGGCGTTTATGGGTACATTTCTCGCCTGGCATCTGGGCGGCGGCCCAGGCGGTATGCGCCACACGATCGAGCAGTTTGGACCGGCGCTGAAATTACCCTGGTCGCACATGAAGGCGCCTGAATTGACCGATGAACTCAAGCAGCGGATCGTTGAAGGGTGTGAGGTGGAATCCGGGACGCGCGATTTCGCTGATATGGAGCGCCGCCGAGACCGTTGCCTGGTCGAGATTCAAAAAGTGCTGCGCGAGCATTGGTACCCACCCAGCGAGGATGGCTGGCCAAAGATGGGTTGAGTGAGGTTGGGGAAACCTCAAGTTGGCGCAACACACTGACAATACATAAACGAGACGAAGGAGTAACAAGCATGGCGATGAATACCAACATGATAGTGACCTGCGCTGTCACCGGGGCCGGCGACACAGTCGATAAGCATCCTGCGATTCCGGTAACACCGGAGCAAATTGCGACTTCTGCTATTGAGGCGGCAGACGCCGGGGCAGCGATCGTGCACTTACATGTGCGGGACCCGCAGACCGGGAAAGGCAGTCGCGATACTGCACTGTTCAAGGATGTGGTCGAACGGGTCAGAAATAGTGGCCGTAATGTGCTGATCAACCTGACGGCTGGCATGGGAGGTGATCTGGTTGTTGATGATGATAATCCGCAGGTGCCGGCAGAGGGCACCGACCTGATCACTGCCGAGCAACGCATGGCACACGTTGAACTGTTGCGTCCGGACATCGCCACCCTGGACTGTGGCACCATCAATTTTGATAACGCCAACTATGTTTTTGTTCAGACGCCCAACATGCTGCGCACTATGGCGGCGCGTTATGCCGAGATTGGCGTCAAGCCCGAGATGGAGGTGTTTGATCTGGGGCACTTGCGTTTTGCCAACCAGATGGTCGCTGAAGGCCTGATCAAGGGACCGGCCATGTACCAGATCTGCCTCGGTATACCCTGGGGTGCTGGCGCCGATCCTGCGACCATGAATGCCATGGTCAATCAATTGCCCAGTGGTGTTGTCTGGTCAGGTTTCGGTATCAGCCGTACACAGATGCCGATGGTAGCGCAGGCAATGTTGCTGGGGGGTAATGCCCGGGTCGGACTGGAGGATAACCTTTACCTGGAAAAGGGGGTTCCAGCCAGTAATGCACAACTGGTTGAAAAAGCCGTCCGGATTATTGGTGACCTCGGTGGTCGGGTGTGTGATGCCGATGAAGCACGCGAGAAACTTGGCATCTCTTAAAACTTAAAACTGATCTATCTCGCGCATTGCGCGCGAGATAGATCATCGTGAAGCGGTCAATAGCAGGCCCGTTGTTTGGTGTCAGTTCTTTGCGAACTCGGGCATCACCTCGTTGATGAACAGTGCCAGCGAGCGTTTCTGTTCTTTCAGTCCCAATCCGAGACTGGCATAGTAAGTGAACTGATCCACACCCAGTTCGTCGTAAAGCCGCAACTTCTTAATAACCTCTTCTGGCGTGCCAAACATCAGGTGCTCGTGCAGCATCTTCGGGTCGTATTCGTCCCGGTTTTCCAGTGCGGACAAATCGACCATCGCCGGAAAACCGTTGTCGACGCCGCCGGCGTTTTTGAACAGGTTCTCAAACTGACCTAACTGGCGCATGGCTGCCTCCACAGGCATCATCCAGTCGTCTTTATTGTCATAGACGCAGGTATGGCGCATGGTCGCGAATATGGGTCGATTGTTGCCCGGGTTTTCTTCCAGTGCTGTCTGTAATCGACCCAGGTAAGTCTCAAGCTCGCTTATAGGCCGGGTCAGTGGCCAGGACATAATGTTGCACTGGTGTTTGACTGCATAGTCGTAGGTGATCGGCGCTCTGGCAGCTACCCAGATTGGCGGGTGGGGTTGCTGCACAGGTTTGGGTACCGAGGTGGATTCAGGAAAGCGCCAGAATTCACCCTCGTGGGCGTAATCACCTTGCCACAGCGCCTTTACCGCGGGGAGCATCTCCTGCATATAGCGCCAGGCGTCACTTTGTTTGAGTCCGGCGTGCATTCGGTCGAACTCACGCTGATACGCCCCTGAGCCGATGCCAAATTCCAGCCGACCATTACTGTACAGATCCACCAGGGCAGCCTCACCGGCCAGATTGATTGGGTGCCAGTACGCCGCGACTGCCACAGCTGTGCCGAGTCGAATGCGATTGGTATGTGCTGCCCACCAGGTGAGTATCTGGAACGGGTTGGGTGCAATGGTCATTTCCAGAGCGTGATGTTCAGCCGCCCAGACAATATGAAAGCCACCTTCATCGGCCATCTGGACCATTTCCAGCGTATGCCGTTGGACATCGCGCATATCGATATCCGCCGAAATACGCTCCATGTTGATCGCTAGCTGGAATTTCACCTGCTTTTCCTCGTGGATTATTGAACGCGAAGAGTCTAGCACTGCCGTGCCGGACAAAGTAAAGACACTACTTGATCTAGAGCAGGACCCGGCAAATAATCAGCACAGGGGATTAGCTGATTTTTCGAGCCCTGCAATTAAAACAGACAGTCACGATGTAGCAGTCACACTTGGTGCTGTTGCCGGTTCCGGCAAGGTTCCGAGGAGGAAAGATGAGCGTAACACTTAAGCGAATGGGAGAGATTCTTTCGGCTTTTAATAATAAGGATCTTGAGGCGATTGTCGAGGGTTTTGATGAGGACGGCGAGTTTTTGCCGGCGGCGGGTGCGCATCCCTACGGCGAGTGCTTCAAGGGTCACAAGGCCATTCGCACGGCGCTTGCCGGGCGCTTTGCTGTTGTACCGGATATCCAGTGGGTGGATGCCCACACCTGGATCAGTGGTGAGCGGGCCGTAACCGAGTGGCGCCTTACCGGTACCGGCCCCAACGGCCCGATCAATCAGTTGGGCTACGACCTTTGGACTTTCCGTGAGGGCAAGGTCCTGAAAAAGGATACTTACGACAAGCAGGTCACCGCATGATAAAGGGATCGGTGATGGGCTCTGCCGAGGTGTTCAGCCAGACGGTTTTTGGGCGCGTGTAGTCATAGATAGCTTGCATGCCCGATTCGCGCCCATAACCGCTGTCTTTGTAGCCACCAAACGGTGCCAGCGGTGAAACCATGCGGTAGGTATTGACCCAGACGATTCCCGCTCGTACAGCCTTGCTGACACGTAAGGCGCGACCGACATCACGGGTAAAAATTCCTGCAGCAAGGCCAAAGCGTGTGTCGTTGGCTTGGCTAAGCGCATCGGCCTCATCATGGAATGTGAGCGCACTGACCACCGGTCCGAAAAGTTCGTTCTGTACTATACCGATCTGCTGGTTTGGGCAGTCCACGATGGTTGGCTCTATATACCAGCCGTCGTCGTGCCCTTGGGGCGTTTTGCCGCCATAAATAAGTGTGGCACCGTTCGCGGTGGCGTCCGCAACGGTGGCATGAATATTGTCAATCTGGGCTTGGGTGGCCAAAGGCCCCATCTGGCTGGCATCGTCCAGAGGGTCGCCGATACGGATCTTGGCTGCTTTTTCTGTTACCCGCGCCAGCACCTCATCATGGATGGATTCGTGCAGCAGTAGCCGTGATCCGGCGACACAACTTTGGCCGCTGGCGCTGAAAATGCTGAGCAATACGCCGTTAACTGCGCTTTCAAGATCTGCATCTTCGAAAATAATCACTGGCGATTTGCCGCCCAGTTCCAGGGAAACCTGGGCAAAGTTCTCAGCAGCGTTGCGCATGACATGGCGTGCGGTTTCGGGCCCGCCGGTAAAACTGATGCGATCAACTAGTGGGTGTCTGGTGAGCGTTCGGCCACAGGGTTCTCCGTGCCCGGTAACGACGTTGAAAACCCCTGGCGGAAAACCAACTTCTTCGAAAACTCGGGCAAATTCGAGCATTGGGGCCGAGGCATGTTCTGATGCTTTGAGAACGACCGTGTTGCCAGCCGCCAGGGCTGGGCCGATCTTGACCGCGACCAGAAAAAGTTGCGAGTTCCAGGGTACGACAGCAGCGACGACACCCAGCGGCTCGCGCAGGGTCATCGTCATCATGTCTGGTTTGTCGATCGGTAGCGTCTCACCGCAGACTTTATCTGCAAGGCCGGCGTAATAATGAAAAAAGTCGGAAATGTAATTAGCCTGCCAGCGGGTTTCCTTGAAGAGTTTTCCAGTATCAACGGTTTCACATCGTCCCAGTGATTCCGAATGTTCGCTAAGCGCATCAGCCAGGCGACGCATCAGCTTGCCTCGGGCAGTTGCAGTCATGCTTGACCAGGGCCCCTCGGTAAAGGCACGGTGCGCCGCCTCCACTGCACGGTTGACGTCGGCCTCGCTGGCTTCGGGCACTTCAGCCCAGGCTTTGCCGGTAGCGGGGTTGGTGCTGGTAAAAGTCTTGCCGTCCTGTGAATCAACCCATTGACCATCAATATACATCTGATATTGCTTCAGTTCAGTCATCGGCTGCTATCCTCTTTGTTCCAGCGGTTTGTATGCGATGCATTCAATTTCTACACGAATGTCCACGAGAAAATCACTGATCAGAGCTGAACGCGCCGGTGGACCATCAGGGAAATACTCAGCGTAGATTGCGTCGAAGCCCCCGAAATCATCACGCGAACGCAGCCAGACCATTGATTTGACCACATCGCACAGAGCGCAGCCGGCTTCAGCCAGGGTCTCACGGATGTTTTCAAGGCAGGCCCGGGTCTGCTCCTCGATATCGCCGCTGGTCATGACCTTGCCGTTGACCATGGGAACTTGCCCGGTCAAAAAGACAAAGTCACCGGCGCGCACGGCTCGCGACAGCGACAGCTGGCGGCCATTGATAACCAGCGGCTTGCCGATGATCTCTTTTTGGGACTGATTCATCGCGGTATATGACTATCTTTTAGACTTGTCCGACTAAAATAGCACAGGTCTGGTGCAGGCCGGCTGTCTTTGTACGACCTTGAGGAAATTTCGCAAAAAAATGCCACATCGCAGTGATTACAGCCCTGAGGGCACCTGGTATGACATTTCGGGTGCCACCAATAACGCTGAGCCGATTGTGCTGATCCATGGGGTCGGCCTTGATCACACCATGTGGGATCTACAGGTTCCTGCGCTTGCAAAAACCCATCAGGTCGTTCGCTACGACATGCTCGGACACGGGCGCACTGCTCCGGCGGAACGGGTAGAGGGTATCTTTAGTTTTGTCGCGCAACTGGTGCAACTGCTGGAGCACCTTGAGATTGATCGAGTCCATCTTGTGGGTTTATCTATGGGCGGAGTTATCGCTCAGGCCTTCGCCGGACAGTTTTCGACGCGACTGAAGACCCTTACGCTGATGAATACGGTTTACCAGCGTACCCAAGCGGAACTCAAGGGTATGCGAGAGCGCCTGCAAACTACAAAAGAGCAAGGTCTAGCGCCTATTGCCCAAGCGGCAATCGACCGTTGGTTCGATAACGATTTCAAAGCGACCCACCCGGATCGGGTGAAACAGGTATCTGAGAAACTGCTGGCCAATGATCTTGTGGCCTATACAGCTGCCTACGCGGCATTGGTGAATGCGGATGCTGAGATCGGCGATGCGCTGAAAAAGGTCTACTGCCCAGCTCTTGTTTTGACTGGAGAAAAGGATGTGGGGTCCACCCCGGAGATTGCCCAGCGCATGGGTGCAGACCTGGCCGCAGGCCAGGTTGTGGTGCTGCCCGGATTGCACCACCTGGCATCGCTGGAAGATCCCAACGCGGTCAATACGATATTGCTCGAATTCATTCGGGCGAATAGCTAGGGTGTGGTTCGAGCCTTGGCGATCTGCTACAGGCCCGGCACACGCTAATTGTCCATCAGTATATTCATACAGGCATAATCAGCCCCTTTCAACAGGAGACTTTTATGGATCAGGAACGTTTTGATAAGGGGTTGGCAACCCGTCGCGATGTACTTGGCGCCGAGTACGTTGATAATGCACTGGCCAATGCCAGTGAATTTGCACGTGATTTTCAGGAACTGCTGACTGAATACTGCTGGGGTGCCGTGTGGGGTGATGATACCTTGGACCGAAAAACCCGCAGCATGCTGAACCTGACGATGATTGCAGCCCTCAATCGCATGCATGAGTGGGAGTTGCATTTTCGCGGGGCGATGGTCAACGGCGTCAGTCGATCGGAGTTGAAAGCAATTCTGAGTCAGATTGCAATTTACTGCGGAGTGCCGGTTGCGGTTGAATGCCATCGCATTGCAAAAAAGGTGTTTGCTGAACTCGATGGCGAATAGCCACTGGGCGCAGCGCATTTTGGAATACCAACGTCATGCGATGGATAGCGCACAAACATTGCGACCTCATTCATGTTGGCCTATAAATAGTTTTCAGGCGACCCTCAAAGTTCACTACAACTATGAGTAATAGTTTTAAGACAATCATCGTTGACCCGCAGGATCATCTGACCTGGATCACCCTGAATCGCCCAGAGGTGTCGAATGCATTCAATACCCAAATGGCTGAAGAGCTTTTAGAGGTTTTCAGCGATTTTGTTTCAGGTGCGCGCCAGGCCCGGTGCATCATACTCACCGGTAGTGGTGATCGCGCGTTTTGCGCCGGTGGTGATCTCAAGCAACGCCATGGTATGAGCGATGACGAGTGGTATGCCCAGCACGTGGTATTTGAAGAGGTAGCCCGCGCGCTGATCGATTGCCCGACACCCTTGCTGGGCGCGATCAACGGCGCTGCCTTTGGAGGTGGGGTCGAACTGACGCTGGCCTGCGATTTTGCTTATGCTGCCAGTCATGCCCGTTTTGCCCTGACCGAGACTACGCTGGGAATCATGCCGGGTATGGCGGGCACTCAATATCTGCCTCTGGCAGTTGGCATACGCCGGGCCAAGGAAATCATACTGACAGGTAAGCCGTTTACCGCGGAGCAAGCCCTGCAGTGGGGGCTGATCAACCAGATATGCGAACCAGATGAATTGATCAAGACGGTTCGCAGCGTAGCGCAGAGGATTGCTGACAACGGCCCGATTGCTGTGCGCAGCGCCCTTCAGGCGCTGAATCATTCGACACACGCGCAAATTAAGGCTGATTATGAGGTGGAGCTGCAAGCCTACAACCAGACGGTGCCCACCGAGGATCGGCGCGAGGGCATTACAGCCTTTAACGAAAAACGAAAAGCGGATTTCAAGGGCCGCTAGAAATTTCCACCTGCTTTTATGCAAAGCGGGTTAAGAATCAAAGGAGAAGACCGGTGAAAGCTATGGGAGTCACCGCAACGGTTTGCGAATTTGCCAGTTCGTTGAACCTGAAGAATGTACCCCGACCTGTGGTTGAACGCGCTTGTTTGCTTGTAACGGACAGTGTTGGGATTGCGATTCGGGGTCGGCGTGAGGCTGAGTCCACACCTGCGCTGTTAGCCGCAGTACAGCGCATGGGCCTCGGCCATGGCGGCGGCGGTGTGTTTGCTGATGCCAAGGGTTATGCTTTTCCGGCTGCGGCGTTGATCAACGGAACATTGATCCACAGTCTGGATTTTGATGACACTCATATCGCAGCTACCGTACACCCGAGTGCCCCGATACTTGCAGCTGCACTGGCGGCTGGCCAGATGGCCGGTGCCCATGGTGCAGATGTGCTGGCGGGGGTTATCGCGGGCTATGAAGTGGTGTGTCGGCTGGGGCGCGCGTTAAAGCCGGCAGATCATTACGACCGGGGCTTTCACCCAACCGCAACCGCTGGCGCTTTCGGAGCAACAGTGTCCGCCGGACGGGCACTGGGACTGGACGCCCAGCAGCTAGAGATGGCGCTGGGTATCTGCCTTAGCCAGGCGGCGGGGTCAATGCAGTTCTTGGTCAATAGCGCCTGGACCAAGCGTTTCCAGGTGGGTAATGCGGCTATGGTCGGTGTAATCGCAGCCTCCCTGGCGGCTGAGGGTTTTATCGGCGCCGCGCATGCCATTGAGGGCGATTGCGGTTTCTTAAAAAGCTATACGCCAGATCCCGATCCGGACCTTGCGATACACGCATTGCATGAGCATTGGGAAACCTTAGAGATCGGTGTTAAGCCGTACCCGTCATGCCGGTTCAGTCATGCTGCCATCGACGGCGTTATTGATATCGTCGGAACGGGGGTAGCCGAATCGGATATTGCCCAGATTACGATTGGCCTGCCGCGCAAAGGTATGGATCTGACTGCGCTGCCGCAGGACTTTCGTCGTAAGCCCCAGGGCGTGGTTGGCGGTCAGTTTTCCATGCACTTTACTGCTGCCGTTGCAGCACAAACGGGTAACCTTGCCTGGGATGACTACGCGCGTTATCTCGACGAGCCAAACACACTAGCCCTGGCTGAGCGTATTGATGTCAGTGAGGATCCCGAGATGGAGGCGATCTATCCCGAGCGTATGGGGGGCCGAGTGACTGTTCAGTTTCGTGACGGATCCCACCAGAGTCGCTGCGTGGAGATACCCCGGGGCGAGCCCGAAAACTTTCCAAAAGACGCAGTGCACCGGGCAAAGTTTTTGTCTTTGGCCGAGCCGGTCATTGGCGATGCGGCCAGTGAATTGCACCAGCAGTTGATGTCCCTGGACCAACAGGAATCGGTCGATGCGCTTTTTGCAGCGGCCGCCTGAACTGGATTAACCCAGAACCGAGAGGCTGCTGGCCGGGTTGGGCTCGCGGTTGCGCGAAAAAAAGTCCAGGGCAATGGTATGCCCGGTACGCGTAAGGCGAAAAGTCACCGGCTCATGGTCATGATCCTTGCCGTTTTCACATGCGTTGATCAGCGCCGTCATAAGTTCGCCTACCGCCGGTGCTGTCTTGAACTGGTTTCCGCTGGTGCCTATGGCGACATAAAAGCCCGCAAGGTCAGTGCGATCATAAATCGGAATCCAGTCGTCGCTTACATCCCACAAATCGGCCACGCCCGATAAGGTATTGGGAATGCCCAGTGTCGGAATCCTCTGCGCCAGGCGGTATAGTGGCTCAATCGCCTGTGTCGAAAGATTGCGATCGAAATCATCCGGGTCAACAGGCAGTTCAACTTCATCCTGGGCGCCCACACTGCCGGTGAGAATGTTTTCTCCCGTGTCGGCACGCACATAACTGCCAATGTCTGTGTCGTAGAGCATGATCGGGGTGTGATCTGCACTGGCTGCCTGAGGGCAGCGAATATGCACAGTTTCGTGCTGAATGACACGGGTCTTGATCTTGTGTGCCTGCGCAAGGCCGGCCAGTGCACTGATCGCTTCAGCATGCGGTCCAGCGGCGTTGACCACGATCTGGCAGGAGATCTTCTCCCCATTTGAAAGTGTTACGCCTGTGACGCGGCCGTTATCAGCATGAATCGCTTGAGCCGCGCAGCCAAAGCGAAATTCAGCGTGGTGTTGCTGGGCAGCCCGTTGCAGGTTATGGGCGGCCAGTTGTGGATCCGGACAGTAACCCCCTTTAGGGAAAAAGACACTTCGCAGCTCTTCTTTGGAGCTTGTCCCAAAGCGTGGGTTGTCTGACAGAACTGGCGGGCCGAAAGTATTCAGATCCCAGCCGGGGAAGGTTCGCTGTAGTTTAGACAGCCCCCACTCCTCGTAAGGGATGCCCAGTTCCCGCGAAAATTCGAGTTGATGCTTGAGAAAGCCATTGTTGGGAGTTTTGAATGTCAGCACACCCGCTGGATGAAACGGGGCAATCGGTTCATCGGTATCGAGATTTAGAAACGCGGACCAATTCTGCCAGCAATGGAATCCCTCCCAGGCCAGTGCGGTGCCCTCACGAGTGGAATACTGGGTACGCACCATCGCCAGCGAACTGCTGGTCGCGCCCTGACCTGCCCCAGGCTGTGGGTCGGCCACCAGGGTGTGCCATCCGTTCTTGCTAAGGGCAAAGGCTATTGCGGTGCCGATGATCCCGGCGCCGATTACGACGGCATCATATTGCGCGGGCATGGGTTAGCTTCGATTGGGCTGGCTGATGAAGGATCACTGAAGGCGCGTAACAGAGTAACTTATGCCTTTATTGTTGACCAGTACTGCTTTGAAGGCCAATAGAACCGCGCAGATGCACTCAATGCCACGAAGGATGTGGCGCCTTTCACCGCTAGAACCCGTTTGGTAAATACGGAGGAAAAGATATTGCTACCTGTTATCAATTATTGTATTATTAAATAAGTACATTAATAAAAACTAATATAACTATCCTAATCTAGGAGATATGCACATGTCCTCATTTACACCTGTCGAGTCACTTATCGGTGGCGCTCTGCTTGGAGTTGCAGGGTTGATGCTTTTGCTGTTTAACGGCCGGATTGCCGGTGTCAGCGGTATTTTTGGTGGTTTGTTGAATTTCAAAAAGGGCGAGACTTTGTGGCGCGCCACATTCGTAGTCGGCCTGCTGGCCGGCGGTCTCGTTTTGAGTCTGGCCTACCCACAGGCCATACGCTTTGAAATGACCTACTCGGCACCAGCGGTTATGTTGGCCGGCCTGCTTGTCGGGATCGGTAGCAGGATGGGCAGCGGCTGCACCAGTGGCCATGGCATTTGTGGAATTGGGCGAGTTTCAAGGCGTTCGCTGGTGGCGGTACCGGTTTTCATGATCAGTGGAATGATTGCTGCAGTCGCAGTCGATCGTCTTTTTGGAGGACAGATCTGATGGCCGTTATCATGATGTTTCTGTCTGGAATTATTTTTGCCCTCGGATTGGGGATTTCCGGCATGACCCAGCCGGAAAAGGTCACCGGCTTTCTCAATATTGCTGGCGACTGGGATCCCAGCCTGGCTTTTGTCATGCTCGGTGCAACCATGACCTATCTGATTGGTAATTTTGCCGTGTTGAAACGTAAGTCGCCGGTGCTTGGGGGCACATTTATTTTGCCTTCGCGCACTGATATCGACCGGCCTTTGGTGGTTGGCTCAGCCCTGTTCGGGCTGGGATGGGGTTTGGTCGGATTCTGCCCCGGTCCAGCGCTGGTGGCTTTGGTGACCGGGTATGATTCTGTCATTATTTTTGTTCTGGCGATGGGTGTTGGTATGTATGCTTTTGAGGTACTGGAAACCCGTTTCGCGATGGAGCCAGACGGTGGTGCTGGCATCGTGGTACCTAACTGAGTAAACCGGGGGAGCAACAACCCATGATGATTGAACCATTTTTTGATGAGCGCACCAGCACGGTAACCTATGTCGTGTATGACTCAGCAACAGGTGATGCTGTTGTGATTGATCCGGTTCTGGATTACGAGCCGGCTGCATCGAAGGTCTGGACCGAGTCGGCCGACAAAGTGATTGCTTACTTGAGAGAAAAAAATCTGAAGCCGCACTTTATTCTTGAAACGCATGCCCATGCAGACCACCTATCTGCGGCCCAGGAGCTTAAAAAAGTTTTTCCGCAAGCCGTCAATGCGGTTGCTGAGCGTATTACTCTGGTGCAGCAGACATTCAAGACGGTGTTTGATCTGCCGGCGGGTTTTGCAACCGATGGAAGTCAGTTTGATCGATTGTTACATGACGGTGAGACCGTGACCGCGGGTACGTTGTCATTCAAGGTGATTTCTACTCCGGGCCATACCCCGGCCTGCGCAAGCTATCTCATAGAGGATGCAGTATTTACCGGAGACGCTCTTTTTATGCCTGATATGGGTACCGGCCGCTGTGATTTTCCACTTGGCAGCGCGGCGGATCTATTTTTGTCGATCAGTAACAAGCTCTACACTTTACCGGCGTCTACGCGGGTATTCGTGGGTCACGATTACCAGCCCGGAGGCCGGGAAGTCGCCTGGGAAAGTACGATTGAGGCGCAAAAAAAACACAACATTCAATTGAAGAGTGATACCACCCAGGATGATTTTGTTAAGTTCCGGCAAGCAAGAGATAAGACTCTGGCAGCACCTCGTCTGCTGTTCCAGAGCGTGCAGGTGAATATTGATGCAGGGGCGTTACCGGCAGCTGACGATAGTTGCCGGCGTTATCTGAAGATTCCGGTCAACATTTTTCGGCCACTGGCCGATGGTGAATTGACGCTTGATGAATGCAATTAAGATGCCGTGGACGATAGTGATGGTTAACCGTGCTGATTAAACGGGTACTGCCGTTTCTGCGATGGCGGCGTCTGGTCACGGCCAAGACACTCAAGGCAGATATTCTGGCGGGGATCACCGGCGCACTGATCGTTTTACCCCAAGGCGTGGCGTTTGCAACTATTGCCGGGATGCCACCGGTCTATGGGTTGTACGCCGCTGTGGTTCCAGCCATTGTCGCGGCGTTGTTTGGCTCCAGTCATCATCTGGTATCCGGCCCGACAACGGCAGCGTCGGTGGTGATGTTCTCAGCGTTGAGTCAACTGGCGGAGCCCGGCAGTACCCAGTACATCAGCCTTGCGATTACCGTTGCCTTTCTGGTCGGCGTGGTCCAGGTGGCGCTGGGTTTTGCTCGGCTGGGCGCAGTGGTCAACTTCATCTCACATACGGTGGTGGTCGCGTTTACGGCAGGTGCCGCGGTGCTGATTGCAACCAAGCAGTTGGGTTCTTTTCTTGGCCTGGAACTGCCTCGTGGATTAGTGTTTTACGAGATATTTCGCGAAGCAGGCCTTGCCTGGCAGGCGTGGCAACCGGCCAGTATCATCATTGGGACAGCCACTATCGTCACCGGAATTCTCAGCCGACGGTTTTGGCCCCGCGCGCCTTATATGATCAGCGCGCTGGTCGGCGGGACTCTGGTTGCGGTCGCCATCCAGACGATAAACCCGGGCATTGATATCGCCATGATTGGCGCTTTACCTAAACAGTTGCCGCCATTATCAATGCCGCAGTTCTCGCTGGGGTTATGGTCTGATCTTCTGGGCCTGGTTTTTGCCATGACTATTCTCGGGTTGACTGAAGCGATCTCGATTTCACGCTCGATCGCTCTGCGCTCGGGCCAGGTACTTGACGCAAATCAGGAGTTTATTGGCCAGGGGCTGTCTAACATCGTCGGCAGTTTCTTTTCTGCCTTTACGGCGACGGGTTCGTTCAATCGCAGTGCAGCGAATTTTGCCTCGGGTGGCAAAACGCCAATTGCAGCTGCACTCGCTGGCTTGCTGGTCTTGCCGATATTGCCATTGGTGGCGCCGTTGACCCGCTACTTGCCTTATGCCGCCATGGCCGGCCTGCTGTTTATGATTGCCTGGAGCCTGGTCGAAGTCTCCCAATTGCGCAATATCGTGCGTGCGTCGCGCGGCGAGACAGCGGTACTTGCGGTTACCTTTTTCAGTGCAGTGCTGGTTGATCTGGAAACAGCCATCCTGTTTGGGGTATTGCTGTCGCTATTGCTGTACCTGCGACGAACTTCCAAGCCGCGCTTGTTGAGCCGCGTTCCCAACCCGGATTCTCCCAAGCGCAAGTTCGTTAGCAGCACGCGTTTGCCGGAGTGTCCACAACTCAAGATGATCCGTATCGATGACTCCATTTATTTTGGCGCGGTGAATCATGTACGTGAGATGTTTCAGCGCCTACGGGAACACTACAGTGGCCAGCGACATCTATTGCTGCTTACCCAGGGTGTCGCCCAGGTTGACGTAGCCGGTGCCCAACTCCTGGTTGAGGAGGCGCGAGCTCGGCGTGCCATGGGGGGTAGTTTCTCTCTCTACCGTTTGCGAGATAGTGCGCGAGATGTACTTGTTCGCGGAGGGTATCTTGAGCAGTTGGAGTTGTCGGGAGACTACAGCTCCAAAGGAGAAGCTATCCGCGGGATTCTGCCAACGCTGGACAAGTCGATCTGCGCCAGTTGTTCCAAAAGAATATTTTCAGAGTGCTCTTCTTTCCCCATGGCAGCCAACAATAAAGGCGAGCCTGAAAATTGATTTTGGTTTTTGATTAAAAGGCAGCTCTTGAAAAATCTCAGGTGACCACCATATCTATACCAGCAAAACAAGATGCATCGCAAAGGTGCGATGTGTATCAAGAAGACAACGGAGGTCCTCTTATGAATAATCTGGCAAGACTTGGTGAAAGAAATCGTAACTGGGAAGTATTTGGTGATTTTGACGGCCTGATGGGTCATTGGTTTCGGGCACCGACGATGGTGCAACGTGAGGATAATGCAAAGGCGCCTGCCATGGATGTCAGCGAGAGCGAAAGCGCTTTTATGGTGAAGGCAGAGGTCCCTGGCGTATCCCGCGAAGACCTGGATGTGACTATCAATGATGGCGTGCTGACGATCAGTGCAGAACGCCACGAAGAAAAAAAGGACGAAGAAAAGAGTGGCCGGTTGATTCGCCAGGAACGCTATAACGGCAAGTTTGTTCGCTCGTTTCGTTTGGGAGTCGACATTGATGAGACAAAGGTCGAGGCGCATTACGAACATGGCGTGCTCAACCTGGTTCTACCCAAGACGGCACAAGTAAAACCCCGCAAGGTTGATATTAAAATCCGCTGATTTCTGGGAAGAGTAGTGGCAAAAGGGGTCACTTTGGTGACCCCTTTTTGTTGTGTTATTCTGATGGTTTCCGGGCTTTCCAATAGGTTTCCCAGAACCCGAACCTCAGGCCACCGCTCCGGCGGCGCTATACTTCGCGCCCGAGACAGTGTCAGCCCATATTAATTAGCGATGACTCACCCCAAATCAGACCCATCCGCCATTGCGTCGGTACTGGCCGAGGCCATGCCATATATTCAGCACTTTCATGGCTGCACTATCGTTATCAAGTACGGCGGTAGCGCCATGGCGGATGAAGGCCTCAAGCGTGGCTTTGCCCGTGATGTAGTGTTGATGAAACTGGTGGGCATGAACCCCGTTGTGGTGCACGGTGGCGGCCCGCAGATCGGGCAACTGCTTGAGCGCATCGGCAAGAAAACCGAATTTATTGAAGGGTTGCGGGTAACTGACAGCGAAACTATAGATGTTGTCGAAATGGTGTTGGGCGGACTGGTCAATAAGGAGATCGTTGCACTGATCAATGCCCATGGTGGTCGCGCGGTCGGTTTGTCGGGCAAGGACGGCGACATGATCCGGGCCAAACAACTGGTGTTGCGCAAGCACGGCTCCACTAAAGACGAAGACATTGTCGAACTCGGCCATGTGGGTGAAATCGAGTCGATTAATCCCGCCGTGGTTGATACCCTGGATGCGGGCGATTTCATTCCAGTGATTGCACCCATCGGCGCCGGCAAAGACGGCAAGACCTACAACATCAATGCCGATACGGTTGCCGGCAGATTGGCTGTTACTTTGCAGGCGGAGAAACTGATCATGTTGACCAATACCCCCGGGGTGTTGGATTCGGATGGCCAGTTATTGACCGGACTGTCAGAAGCCCGGGTGCAGGAGTTAATCGACGAGGGCGTGATAACCGACGGCATGCTTCCCAAGGTACGTTGCGCACTCGACGCTGTGGCAGGAGGGGTTCGCACCGCAACTATTTCTGATGGCCGGGTAGTGCATGCCACGCTGCTGGAAACTCTGACCGATGAAGGAGTCGGTACTCAGATTGGCCGCGGTCGCGAGGTATTACGGCCGGGCTGATTTTCTTTTTGATAATTACCGGGGATCGATAGGCACCTGAGTGGTCAGGCCCAGAACTTCTTCCATACGATGACAGGCGCGCAGCAAGGCAGCTTCACCACGTGGTGGGCCGATAACCTGAAGACCTACCGGCAAGCCTGCCTTGGTGAAGCCAGCTGGCAGGCTGAGTGCAGGGCACGAGGTCATGGTGATCGCAAAAGTGATTGCGATCCAGTCAATATAGGTTTGAGTGGGCTGCCCGTCGATGGTTTCAACATAGCGTTGCTCTTTAGGAAAAGGTGGCACCGATACAGTGGGGCATAGCAGCAGGTCGTATTCTTCAAAAAAGGCAGTGATCCGTCGGTACAACCCGGATCGAACCCGCTCGGCGTCCAGCAGTTGGGCATTGGTGACTGCCAGGCCTTTTTCGATATTCCAGATAATCTCCGGTGCGATCCGATCGCGGTGTTGTTGCAGGATTGATTCCATCATCTGTGCGATCAGCACACCGCGCAGGGTCTGAAAGGCCTCAATCGCGCCGGAGAAATCCGGTGCATACCGATCCACCTGCGCCCCGATTTCGCTGAAACGCTCTGCCGCCGCCTCACAGACCTGCGCGACTTCTGGCTCCATCGGCACCACACCAAGATCAGGGCTGAATCCGACCCGCCGTGGCATGTCAGTGTGTTGCAGCGCATCCACAAAACTTTTACCGGTATGCTGAAATGACAGCGGGTCCGCCGGGTCGTGGCCGGCAGCACCATCGAGCATTAATGCCACATCGGCAACGCAGCGTCCCATCGGCCCCTCGACCCAGAGCGTATCAAAAGCGGGCAGTCGTGCCCCCCGAGGCACGCGACCCGGTCCAGGACGTAAGCCCACAACACCATTAAAACTGGCCGGGACTCGCAGGCTGCCGCCCAGGTCGTTGCCCGTTGCCAGGGGTACCATCCCGGTGGCCAGTGCGACGCCCGAGCCACCGGACGAGCCGCCGGCGCTGACGGCACTGTTCCAGGGATTGAGCGTATGACCAAAGACCGGGTTAAAGGTATGTGCTCCGGCCCACTCGGGTACATTGGATTTGCCGACAGGAATAGCGCCCGAGGCTTGCAGTTTAGCTACTGTTGCATCCGAGTTGTGGGCGATATTATCTGCAAAGAGCGGTGAGCCGTAGGTTGTAGCCACGCCGCCGAGGTCGTTGTAATCCTTAACTGCCAGTGGCAGACCCCAGAGCGGGCCCTTGGCATCGGCAGATACCCGCTGTTCGGTCATTGCACGTGCCTGCTTGCGGGCACGATCCAGACAGAGAATCGGCAAGGCGTTGACCTTCGGGTTTACCGCCTCAATGCGCGATATCGTGGCATCCATGACTTCAAGGGGTGACAAAGCCCCGGAGCGCAGGCGCGCGCTAAGCTCTGCCGCAAAGAGACCGCTCAGTTCATCACTGCTCACCGGATGGAGCCTGCCGACTTTCTACAATGCAGTAAAAAACTCATTGGATCATCGTCCAGATGCTCTCAGAGGTTGCAACTCATGTCTGTGCCGCAGCACATAGGTGACTTGATTATGCCGCAATTATTTGGACACTTAGCGACTGCCACGGTTTCACCCGTATCGGTCGTGATGTGGTCGTGCACAAGTTCTGCTTCACACACTACACACTACACACTTCATTCCCTTAACACCCATTCCACAAACTGCGCAGACAACTTCTGCCATCAGTATTTTCCTTATCTGTCATGGCGCCCCTGAGGCAGTGCCGGTTGGTTGTTTCTGGGCCCTCCATAGGGCAACTAAGAAAAGTAACTGTCGCAGAATATGATATTACACCTTACACCTTACACCTTACACTCTTTCATCGACTGGAGTGATTGCCGGACAGGTCATTTTGTTATTCGCGGCGTAGCGCAACAATCGGATCGAGCCGAGAGGCTTTGTGAGCCGGGTAGTAGCCAAAGAAGATGCCTATCAACGCCGCGAAGCCCATGGCGATTACTGCCGAAAACGGTGAGATCACGACAGGCCAGTCACCAAAGCGCGCTGCTGTGAGCAGCCCCCCCAGACCCAGTGCTACGCCGATGGCACCGCCAATGAGTGATACCGCCATGGCCTCGGTAACAAATTGCACAAGGATATCGATGCGCCGCGCCCCAACCGCCATGCGCAGGCCCACTTCGCGGGTACGCTCGGTGACAGAGACCAGCATGATATTCATGATGCCGATTCCACCCACCAGCAGTGAGATGCCGGCGACGGCCGCCAACAGCAGCGACATGGTGCGCTCGGATTTGGCACGGGCTTTGAGATACTGTGCGACATTGCGTACGTAAAAATCATCGGGCGCTCCGGGACGGATCCGGTGGCGCTCCCGCAGAAGATCAGTGACCTCCTGCTCAGCGGTTTCCAGCAAGTCAGCTGAGCGTGCTTTCAATGTGATATCCCGAACCAGGTTGCCACGATAACGCTTGCCGACATCCAGTCGTGAGCGGGCCGCCGATAGCGGTACGAATACGACATCATCGTGATCACGACCCCAGGAGGATTCTCCCTTTGCACGAATGGTACCGACGACCCGGAACGGGATCCGATCGATCCGGATAGTTTCGCCAACCGGGTCTTGGCCTAAGAACAGTTGATCGATGATCGTTTGGCCAACAATCGCCACTTTGGTACTGGAGCGTTCCTCGTTGGTGCTGAACGTGCGGCCATTTTCGATCTGCCAGTCGCGGGCCTGCAGATAGGTGTCGCCTACCCCGTAGATGGTGCTAAACCAGTTGGTATTGCCAAAGATTACCTGTCCGGTGGCCCGCAGAGTTGGCGCCGCGATCAGTATGGAGGGAGCGCCGGCAATAATCGCAGTTGCGTCAGCCTCGGTTAAAGAGATCTTGGAATTGGCTCCGCCCCGTACGCCGCCGGCGACACTGGTACCGTTGCGTACGAAAAGTACGTTCTCACCCAGTCCCTGTATCGTTTCTTCGATCCTCAGTTGCGCTCCCTTACCCACGCCGACCATGGCGATCACAGCGCTGACACCGATAATGATTCCCAGCGTAGTCAACGCCGTTCGCAGCTTATTAGCCCGCAGCGAGCTAACGGCACTCAGCAGGCTGTCACTGAGCTTCATGATGTGCCTCGCCTATCTTCGGTAATGTCGTTGCTGTGACAGCATTGACACCTGAGGTCGATCGATCCTCAATCAGCCGGCCATCGCGAAAATACAGCACTCTTTGGGCAAAGGCAGCAATCTCTGCCTCGTGGGTGATGACAACGACGGTCATCCCACAGCGGTTCAGGCTCTCGAGCAGCGCCATAATCTCTTGGCCCGTCTGGGTGTCGAGTGCGCCGGTGGGCTCATCGGCCAACACCAGTGCCGGCCGGTTGACGATGGCACGGGCGATGGCGACCCGCTGCATCTGCCCGCCTGAAAGTTGTGCTGGCAGGTGGTGCCCACGATCAGCAAGTCCGACCGAATCGAGCGCCGCCCGGGCCTGTTCGAGGCGCTGAGCACGGGAGACGCCACCGTAAACCAGCGGCAGTTCCACGTTAGCGATTGCGTTGGCGCCGCCAAGCAGATTAAATGATTGGAAAACGAACCCGATTTTGCGCCGACGTATCCCGGCAAGTGCATCGGCGTCCAGACTGGAGATATTCTGTCCGTCCAAATGGTACTCGCCTGCACTAGGTGTATCCAGACATCCCAGCAGGTGCATGCAGGTGGATTTGCCCGATCCCGAAGGCCCCATGATCGCAACAAATTCGCCGTGCTGAATATCGATAGAAAAATCGATCAGCGCCTTCACTGTTTGTGCACCAACGAGGTATTCGCGGCACAGCTGTCGAGTCCGGATGATCGGCACGCTCATGAGCTGTTATTGCAGGTCAGTGTGTTGCATGCTCGCGCCCGGTAATTACGGCATCGCCTGCTGAAAGCTCAATGCTGGTGATCTCAGAATAGGTGTCATCGGACAGGCCGATCTCAACCCTTACAGAGGTAGGACCTTGTGGCCGCCATAACGTGCCACGGCGCTGGCGGGTGCCAGCCGATTCGGCACGCATTTCACGGTAGCGTATTCTCTGATCCTCGCTGAGCAATGTTTCAATGCGACCGAAAGCCTGATTGCGCAATTGGGTTTTGGCGTTTTTTCTGGCTTGCTCTTCCATGCCCGATTCGTGCAGTGCGCGTATTGCCTCACCCATCTCACGGAACACAGTTGCAACCGCGGATCGTTGTTCATCGCTGAGTTCCAGCGCTGTGGCAAGTTTTTCGATCCGTGCCACGGCCCGCTGATGGCCATTCTTGGCCGTCGATCCGGAGGCTTTGGATAGGCCTTTGGGTTTAAAACGAAGTGCCGAATTGGGTACCCGCAGTACATTCTCACGGCGGCCGACGATGATCTCCACGGTTGCAGTCATGCCCGGCAATAGCGCCTCGTCGTTGTTCCGTGTGGCTACCATTACCCGGTAGGTCACCACGCCTGAGTCGACCTGGGGCGCCTTGCGTATCTGGGTAACGTGGCCGCTGAATCGCCGGTCAGGGTAAGCATCTACCGTGAATCGAACTTGCTGGTCATCAATAATTCGCCCGATATCTGCCTCATCAACGCTGACCTCAATTTGTACATCGCGCAGATCCTTGGCCAGCGTAAACAGTACCGGAGCCTGCAGGCTGGCCGCGACGGTCTGTCCGACATCGACATCGCGGTTGATGACGACACCGTCCACCGGGGAAAGGATCACGGTATAGCCCAGGTCGAGTTCACGCTCGCGCAGACTGCCCGAACGGGAATCGACCTGGGCCTTTGCCGAGAGCACCTGGGCCTGTTGCTTCACAAGGCGTGCTGCAATGCTTTCAAGGCGTGCATGCGCCTGGTCGCGCTGCGCGAGTGCACTACCGACCACACTTTCGGATACGACCTTACGTTGGAAGAGGATACGCTGGCGTTTCAGGTCTTTTTCCAGTTGGCCCAGCGCTGCTATCGCGCCGCTGCGTTCGGCCCGCAGTTCATCCAGGACAGCTTTCTGCATGGCGACATTAGCCTTAGCATAAGCGAGATCGGCACGCGCCACCTCGACCCGGACTTCAAAAGCGGCAGGATCGATGCGGGCCAGTACTTGTCCGGTTGCCACTTTTGAATTGAAATTGACCAGTACCTCAGCAATCTGACCGGAGACCTGCGAACTGATATCGACGGTCATCACCGGATCGACTCGCCCGGTTGCTGATACCACCTGCTCGACGGTGCCTCGTTCGACCTGAGCCAGTCGCCAGCCAGGGGATGGATCCTGGAGTTCTCCCTGGAAGAGCCAGATACCCCCAGCGATAGCCACAGCGAGTGGGATAACTATCAAAACTTTGCGCATGAGCGTGTTCGTTAGTAACTTGGTATGCAAGAACTATACCTGTAACTATCCCAAAGACTAATTACCATAGTATTAAATGGTCGCTGCACCCGGTTTTGTTGGCGCTTATTCGCGTGATAAAGATAAAAATGCCACAGGCTTTGTGCTGGCGGCCCGGGGCGCACATAATCCGACGAAGCAAAGTTGCTAACGCTCGAGTGTGCGATGGATTCACCCACAACATATGGGGCCACAGCTGTTTCCGCGGCTGATGCCAGTTTCGAATTACTGCCACTTCGGGTGAGCACCCTTGGCTTCGATGCCGGTGGTGAGACTTTACTTGCCGATGTGAATTTTACGCTGGAACGCCAAGGGCGTACCTGTGTGGTCGGGCCAAACGGTGCTGGCAAGAGTCTACTGCTGCGTCTTTGTCACGGCCTGCTTCGGCCTACCCGTGGCGAGGTCCGCTGGGCCGGCGGTAGTGTGGCCCAGCAACGCCGCGCCCAGGCGATGCTGTTTCAGCGCCCGGCACTTTTACGCCGCTCGGTACAGGAAAATGTCGAACATGCCCTGGCGGCGCGGGATACTCCGCGGGGCGAGCGACATGAAAGGGCACTGTCAGCGCTCGAAAAAACCGGGCTGGTCGAACTGGCCCGGCGTGATGCGCGGGTGCTCTCCGGTGGCGAACAGCAGCGCCTTGCATTGGCGCGAGCCTGGGCTTTGGAGCCCCGTGTGCTGTTTCTGGATGAGCCTACGGCCCACCTCGACCCCGCAGCGACGCGAGCTGTCGAAGAAATCATCACTCGGATTGATGATGAAGGTGTTCGTATCATCATGGTATCTCATGACATGGGACAGGTTCGACGCATTGCCAGTGAGATACTGTTTCTTCATAACGGACGGCTGGTTGAGCACAGTCCTGTTGAAAGTTTCCTCGATGCGCCTGGCACGAAGCTCGGAGCAGCTTTCGTAGCGGGTCGCTTGCTCTGGTAGTCGCGGATGTGCGGCCTTAGTTAAAACTCGTTAGCCAATGCGAAACGGCATCGCTGAAGCCTCCTTCGCTATGGTGTGCCACCACTACAAACTCCCGGGAGAGTTCCGCCGGCGCATTAGCAACGACACAAGAGACGCCAGCCCAGCGTAGCAGATCGAGATCGTTGTAATCATTGCCAACCGCGAGCGCTGTTTGGGCGTTAAGATTTAAGTGCTCACAGATCCATGCGGCAGCATGGGATTTAGATACCGATGCGGGGAAGATCTCGTACCAGGTAGAGCAGTGATCCAGCGGTGAGGTCGTCCGCAGCACATTAAGCCCAGGTAAGTGTTGGCTCAATACATCGTGCAGAACAGCAGGATCTGCTGCAGACACGATGGCCAGCAACTGGGTTGCTCCCGCTTGTGGCGCCTCGTTGGGTTGCAGCAGTTGGTGACATCCTGCGTACAGGGCAAGGCGTCTATCAAAGTCCGCGTTGTGTTGGCTGAATCGTCTCCAGCTGAAATGATGGTTGTCCGGCACCGGGGCATGCACCATGAAGTCCAGTTGTAAATCTTCGAGCACCGTGATCGCCTGGGCGATCTCGACAACTCCCAGGCCGAAGTGTTGCAGTGGTTGTACCGGCGGATAAGAAAAAATTCCGGCACCGGAGGAGGTCACCAGCATATCTATGGGAAAGGCTTGACCCAGCACGCGGTTACACGAGTACAGTGATCTGCCGGTCACTACGATGCGCTGCACACCCAGATCGCCCAGGTGTTTGAGCGTTTCCCGGTTTCGCTCTGATAGTTGATGGTCTGGCCCCAGCAGCGTGCCGTCCAGATCGGTGAATACGGCCCTGCGGTGATGAGTGCCATGGTTCATGTGTGGTGAAGGCCGCTGGTTTTAGAGCCCAGCAGTCAGATGATTTCCTTAGAGTAGCGATTCAATCTTTTTGACCAGGTCAACATTGTCAGGTGTAACGGTAGATCCGAAACTTCCCACGATCTTGCCATCCCGGTCGAGCAGATATTTGTGAAAGTTCCATTTCGGGAATTGACCGGCCTCGTTACCCAGTGCCTGAAAAAGCGGTTCAGCCTTGCGTTTAGCCACCCGGGATTTTTCAAACATGGGGAACTTGACACTGTAGGTGAGATCGCAGAATTCGCGAACCTTCTCCTCCGAGCGGGGATCTTGAAAAAAGTCATTGGAAGGAAAGCCCAGTACGACAAAGCCGCGGTCGTTATATTTCTCATACAATGCTTCCAGACCCTTGAACTGTGGTGTAAAGCCACAGTAACTGGCGGTATTTACCATCAGCAGAACCTTGCCTGCATACGCGTCGCACAGTCGCACCGATTCGTCACTGGCGAGGTAGCGCTTGGTGAAATCGAGATTCACCGGGCAGGTCTGTGCTGCAGTCGAGGTGGCTGTTGTAAATACCAACACCACAGTCGACAGGATATTGAAAAATCGCATACTTTGAATCTCCATCTCATCACAGGCGACATACTACCCGCTTGGCGTGAACTGCAGGTAATCGCGCAGTTCCTGGCTTTGGGGGTTAGCCAAAGTGATACTCGCGGATCCCTGTTCGGTAATCTGGCCTTCATGCATAAATACCATCCGGTCGGCAATGCGTGCCGCTTCGTGTGGCAGGTGAGAGACCACGATCACCGTTAACCCATGAGTTTGACGCAACTTGTCAACTAGGGCGTGCAT
>Ga0257121_1000631_pt1 | contig 29335 bp, 43 predicted proteins | sample SI106_100metaG_FD_190180 | JGI IMG/M metagenome (GOLD analysis project Ga0257121, IMG submission 190180) | Marine microbial communities from Saanich Inlet, British Columbia, Canada - SI106_100 | ecosystem: Environmental > Aquatic > Marine > Inlet | place: Canada: British Columbia | collected...
TTCTGCAAAAATCTCTTTTACTTCCTGACTTATTAGTTAAGAAATTATCATTAGCGTAAACATATCTTACTCTAAAGTAATCACCACTCTTTTTAGATAGTCCGTCTTGCTCTGACTTACGACTTGGAATTGCTCTACCTGTTGAAGCTAACTGAACCTTTTCCTCCATTAACTCGTTTAATACTGTTTCATAGTCAAAGTCTTGATGTTCTCCATCTACTACTTCTTCTTCTATTAACTCCCATTCTTCAGGAATATCCTCCCCAAATTCTTCAATAAATTTATCAAGTTCTGTCTTTTCACTTGCAAAGTCATCTCTTACTTCTACATCTGCCAAGGGTTTCAATCCGACTTCTTCTCTTATTTCATCTTCAGTCATAACTCCTTTTAAGTCTTCTGAAGTAAATTCTACTGTAATAGGTTTTAATTGAACAAACTGAACAGGTAAGTCCATATTGTTTACTGAGAATATAGTCTGTAATGTGTTTAAGATATGTAGTTGGAACGGCTTTACAACTGTGTTAAGATAGAAATTTCCTGCTGCATTAAGTTCATCTACATTAGAACCCAATCCTGTATCAGATTTAATTCCCATAAGCATAGGAGAAGTCACTCTATGTCCTGTAAGTATGTTTTGAACTAATAGCTCTTGTAGTGCTAGGTATTGCTTATCGGCATCAGAAACGCTTATAGGAGTTATTTCAGGTGTTCTAGTCTTATCGTCTGAGAATGTTAAAATAAACTTCCCTGAGTTAGAAGCACCTGTAAATTTTTCTACTAAACTTTGTTCTATTTGCCTTCTTTCCTCAGATGTTGGAATTCCATTTGCGAAACTCACAAAATAGCTCCCACTAAATCCATTCTCTATATTGTTTAAATGAAACTCTGCAACCTTTTGGTCTACTAACGCCCAATTATTTGCTGCTAGGTAATCAGGTGTATGGTAGCAATCCATATTAGGACTGTATGCACCTGTGTAAAGTAATTGACTCCCTGAAGTCCTGTCATTCACATTAAAAGCATTAATAGGATAAGGTTTATTTGTTCTAGTGTTTGACCAATCAGCACTTATAAAGTAAGTATCTACCTTACCCATTGCGTTAGGTCTTCCTGCTCTTACTCGTTCTACAGGTATGTGATACACCTCTGCTATTTCTGTTCTTTCTCTATTCCATACAATATGTAAAGCGTAAGCTCCTTGAAGTTTAAAATCAAAAGCTACCTTTTTTATTACTTGATGTAGACTTTCGTTAGAATTAGCGTGTCTTAGAAACTTCTTTAGTTTAACATAAGACTCTAAATTAGTATCTTCTTCTTCAGCTATTAAGTCTTCACCTGCTATCATTTCAGCAGTAGCGTTAATAATTGCAGCGTGTGTTGAACTGTTGTAGTATAAGTCAATTAAGAACTGAGGATAAAGGTTCTTCCATTCTTCCGTTCCATACTCTATGTAGTCCCTTCCTCTTACTTCCTGTATTACAGGAGCTGTTGATGTTTCTAAATTAATGCTTAAAATTGTATCTTTCATATTTATAAAGTTGATAATCTATTGTTTACATTAGTTGTAAGTGCTGTACTTTCAGAACTAAAAATTGCTATTTCATACATAGTACCATCAAAAGCATTTAAGTCAGTACTCCTAACTCCTATTGCGTCTATGTCCAATGTACCTGATAATGTAACTGATACACTTTGGTCTACTCCATTATGCCACAAGCCCATATTATTTGAAGCATCTCTAGTTACTACTATGTACCCATCACCCCAAGTACCTGAAGCTAGAGTTAAATCTGCTACATCTGTTATACTTGCTTTAACTCTTAAATTGTTTGAAGAAGTAATCTTTAACATTTCATTATTATCAGTATTGTCTGCAATTAATACTTTTCCTGTTGCGTCAATCTTACATTTTATGCCAATAGTAAATGCTCCTGATAAACTCATTTGAACAGCTGTTTGTAAATTATCACCAATTCCGTCAAATATGATACCTGCATAAGGACCGGGGAAATTAAACGGCTGTTCACTTACATCTAGTTGTACCATATCGTGATTATTAGCACTATCATTCCAAGCACTAACAAGACTTGTAGCAGGGTCAAAAGTAATATCGGTGTCGTATTGATACCAAGCAACAACTGAACCTTCAGAGTCAGGAGTCCAACCTCCTGAAGAAGATTTCAAATTATTTAAACTTAATCCTAATTTAAGTGCTAACATATCTTATGTAGTTACTCCCTCGTGATAACCTATACCAATTCCACTAGTTAAAGTAATTGCAGTTACATTCATAAAAAGAGTTGTTCCCGCAGGTAAAGTAGTTTGTAAAGCACTTTCTCCTGTAGCGTCTGCTACTGTTATTGAAGCTACTACACTTTCAACAGGGAAGTAAATACAATACCAATCTTTTGAAGTTTGTGCTACTGTAGTGAACACTACTGTGCTACCATTTTTACCTAGTTGCTCAGTTAATAATTGTTGTACATTTTCTATCATTTTGTTTTATTTTATTGTCCGTAATATATATAATTTGTTCCACTCGGCTCTTGCCTTTGAGTGTATTGAACTTGTTCTGTTCCGTTCCTTTCTGCTAGATACATTTTACCCTTTGTCACTAATCCTTGCACTATTCCTTTAGCTCCTGAAGGTGGAGTTAAAACATCATCTTCAGTTGCAGGTGCATTACCTGAACTAACAGTTACTGTTCCTGTCCAAGAAACTTCGTAAACTTCATATTTCCAATAACCTGCGGGAAATAGTTTTGTTTTACCTGTATAAATGTCAGGAGTAATATTGTAAAGAATAGATATACCTGTAAACCTATCTTTAATAGTTTCAGAAAAACCATAAGCATAATGAACTGACTTATCTAAGTCGTTTGTAAATTTAATTAAATGTCTTATTTGAGTAGAAGCTACAGAAGTATCTATACGATTATCCTCAGTTTGAACATATATATTAAATGATGTTTCTGTTATTGCTTGTATCATAGTTAGTTTGTCTGTTATATAATAGAAATAAGCTGTATTTATTTGTATTCAGTTAGTAATAAAAAGAAAAAGGTGAGCCTAAGCCCACCCTAATCAAGAAATATATAAGAAAACTACTAAGATGTAACAGGGTTTCCTGCACCAAAGTTGAATGCTACATTGTCAAACGGGTCTGTAGTGTAATCTGCTACCATTGGGAACGGTTCAGCTTCCATACCGTCAAATGTAAGAGTATATCCGTTTTTATCTCCCCAAGCAGCACCTGTGTCCATAGTACCTGCATTTAATTCCATTCCATTAACTCTACCTAGACAAATGATAACATCATTTCCACTAGCTAGTTGTTGATTTAATTGAGCAAAGATAACTACTTTTGTAGCACCTAGCAATTTAATCTGATTTTGGTCTTCTTTTGTAAGTCTGTTGAATAATACCTGAGCTGTTGGAGTGTAGTAGATTGTTCCGTTATCTCTACTTCCAACAATTGTATCTGTAACAGAAGCTACACCTAAAGGCATAGCATATCTGTAAAGAACATTAGAACCCATTTCAATATCAGTAATTTCTCCTGAAGCTTCAACAATTCCTGTTCCGTCTATTGGTGCTGTAAATTGGTCGTAAACTCCGAAATAAATAAATTTTACTCCTCCACTGATTCTATTGCAGTCGAGTCCCCTACCTTTTGTTAGTGCTGTACAAGCCATTTTATTTGTTTTTTTTAGGTTAAGGGAGGAAGGGTTTTACCCCCTCCTTCCGTATTATTTATTTTATTATGATTGGTGAACGATATCAGCTCCGATACCTAACTGAACACCTCCTGAGTAACGAGCAACTAATCTCATATTGTCAGAACCATCTAAAGCAGCCATATCCATCAAAGTAATTCTTGTAGCATCTGAAAGTAAGTCAGTTCCAAAGAATAAGTTAGATTTTTCTGCTGCTACTAATTGATTGTCAGGCATTCCGTTACAAACAGCGATTTTGTACCCTTCAAATACAGGAACATAATCTCCATTCATATTGTAAGCGTTTACATATCCTAAAGTAGAAATAGCTGAAATATATAAAGCGTAAGTCTTAGGAGACATATAGATATGTAAGTCATCTTTTCTCAATACTGCTGAGATGTTAGCAGCCATATCAGCTGTTAAAGTTTGTAAGTTAGCTACAATATTAGCTGCTGTATAAGCAGCTGAAGCTGTTGAAGTGTTTACTGTACCATCTACTGCAAATGCTCCTGTAGTAGCTGTTAAGAAACCTTCAAATTCTCCTCCTGTTGCTCCTGTTCCTGACCATACTGAAGCTTCAACTCCATTAGCGATAATTTCTCCCATATAAGAGATAACATAGTCATCAAAACTTGCAGGTGGTGGTGCTCCTGCTCCTGCTTTCATTTGTAACGCTTCCCAAGAGTCAAGTAAAGTTGATTTACATAAGTCAAGGTTAATTTGTAGATTTTTTGGAGTAAGTACGTTTTCTGTCAAAGCGAGAGTACCTGCGTCAGTAAAGTCGCAAGTAGCGTCTGCTACTAAAGATGAACCTGCCATTTTTTGGATGTTAGACTTATACTTGATGTTTTCAATCAAAGTTAAGTAGTCTAGTGAGTTTGCTTGGTTTAAAGCTGCTGAGATGTAAAATCCTGCTGCCTTTCCTGCATAGTTGCTTGTCGTAGTGAAAGCCATAATTTTTGTTTTTTATTTATTAATTTTTATTTATTTAAATCGTGTAAGAATTTTTCTCTTTTAGATAACTTAGCGTAGTCTTTTCTAGCCATTGGTTTTCTTTCTGAACTGAATTTATTAGTATCTAAAGGAGCTGAAGCAGGTTGTGCTGCTAACTCAGCTTTTAGTTTATCATTTTCTGCTTTTAATTCTTCTATTGAGAATTCAACTACTTCTGTAGTTTTAATAGACTTAGGAGTTGTTCCTCTTTCTTCAACTTCTTCAGCTAATTCTTCAACTTCTTCTTCAGTATCTTTTTCTTCACCTTTTAAGTCTGCTACTGCGTCCTCTAGGTTTTTAATTCTTTTCTCCATACCTTCCCAATCAGCTACATCTGCTTCTTCTGCTAATTCTTCATTAACTTCCATTTCTTCTTCTTCAACCGTATCTACTTCTTCAGTTTCGCTTTCAATAACCTCAGCAACAATACCTTCTTCTTCAACTCTAAAAGTAACTCCTGTGTCCGTAGAATAACTTCCTTTTGGAAGTAAAATTGTCGTGCCATCTTCAGTGAGAACACTTATATCCACACCTTCAGTTAATTCGTCTGCTGTTGAAACGAAAATAGTTCCATCTTCTGATTTTGCTTGCCACTCTAATTTGATTGTTTCTTCTTTGTCAAGTCCAAGTGCTACTAAAATTTGCGTCTTTAAATCCATAGTTTAATTTTTAAGTTCTGTTATATAATAGAATAGTTATTTATTTGTTTGATTTTTAAACTTTAAAGTCTTTTAATTCATTTCTTAGCTTTTTAAAACTATCTAAAGCTCTTTCTATATTTACTACTTCTTTTATGTCTGTAGTTTTTACGCCTAGCTCTTTAGCTTGTTTTTTTACTTTACCTAAAGATGTGTCATTTGACTTTATTAGCTTATCAGCTTTTGCAACTAATTTTATTGCTCTATCTTCTATCTTATTTAAATCACTAAAAACCTTTCTTATTTTATCTGACTCATCTATTATAGATTTTCTACCTTTTTCTAAGTCATCAACTAACCCCAACTCAACCTTCTCAGTCTTAAGTTCAGTTTTGTTTTCTCTTATTAGCTTGTTTAAAGCACTTAGTATTTGTTCTTGTGTTGGTTTCATATTATTTTATTTTAGCTTTTAATTGTATAAAAAAGTTTTTTCCGTTCTTGATAAATTTCTTAAAGCTTTTTCTAAATCTTGATAAGCAGGAACATCTTGCATTTTTACTCCTAATTCTTTTGCAGATGATTCTAAACTTTTAGTTTCTTTTGATATTTTAGCCCTTAAATCTTCTGTATCTTTTCTTGCTTTTAAAATTATTTTATTCCCTTTTGCTGCTCTATCTTCTATTTTATATGTTTGGTCTATAATCTTTTCTATATCTTTTATTCCCAACTCAACCTTCTGAACACTTAACAATTCTTTTAGTGCAGTCTTTACTTCTTCGTTTGTAAATTCTTTCTTTTGCATTTGTTCAAATTTATTAGTAAAGTAGCCTTCTATTGAAAGACCTTTTAATTCTCCATCTGTTATCTTAGACCAAATTTCATCATTTGAAATAGATAGCTTAACCATCCAAGTTCCCACAGGAAGTGAATAGCCGTAAAGTGTAGACTTGTCTAACTTAGTATCTTCTATAATCCAACTTTCAACTGTTAGAACGCCTGAAACTCTGTCTTGGTGTTGGTATGTAGCTTTATGGTGATTGTTATGTTTCAAGTATAATTCACTTGCTTTCCTAACTGTATCAGGACTAAAGTAAACATAGTAGTCTGAGTCTGTGTTAGGGTCGTGTCTGAATATTTGCTTATTAGGAATAAGTGCAGGACTAACCAACATTCTTTTCTCCTCATCTACCTTAGCGAATGTTAAGTTGTTCTTTTCTTTTCCAAAGTAAACAAAGTCTTGCTCTATTGCAGGTGAAGTTACTAAACTAATTGCGTCAATAGCTAGTTCTTGACTATCGTCTGCAATTACTAATTCTACTATTCTTGTTTCTTTCATATTATATAATAGATATATGGTTAATATATTTGATTTTAGATTGTAGCTCTTCTTCTAATGTTTGCTAATTGGTTTTGACTATTACTCATTTCGTCTGTAACTACATAAGCCTTAGTTGCTTCAGGTGCTACTCCTCCTGATATATCAAAAGCTCCTGACATCATTTGTGGTGCAGGTGTTGAAGGTGCAGGTGCTGATAAATCTCCTCCTCCTCCTCCTCCTCCTCCTCCTCCTGCTCCTAGTATTGTTTTAGCTTGTGCTGCTGCACCTAAAACTGCTGCTATTTGTGTTGCGAAAAATATAGGAAAAGCTACTACTGCTCCCGGACCTGCTGCTTTTGCTGATTTTTGAGCAATATCTAAACCCTGAACCATTCCTAATCCTGTATTTATTGCAATCTCTGCTAATGCTGCTGCTTTTGATGCTGCTGTACCTTCTTCAAATAACCCTCCAAGTGCTTTAATAGTACCCCCCATAGCTGACACTAAAGATAATTGACTAGCTAACTTTGCGTCATTTATTCGCTTAGTAATATTTAACTGTTCTTTCTGATATTTAGTCGTAATTGCTGTAGTGTCCATTCCTGCTTTCCTTGCCATTTCTACTTTTAAATCATATGCGTCCTGAAGTTCTTGTAGTTCTTGTTCCATTCCTGCAAGTCCTTCAGCTCTTATTTCCTTTTGTGACTCTAATAGTTCTTTATTCAAAGAAACTTCATTAGTTAATTGTTCACTTCTGAAACCTGATACCTGAGCTTCAACTCCTGCCCTGTCGTTTAATGCTTGTTGATAAGCAACTTGTAGGTCTATATTACTTTCATTAGCCGACAATTCTAAAGCTGCTGCTGCAACTCTAGTATCTGCTAATTTTAACATTTCTGTTTCTTGCTCATCAAGTATTTCGCCAAGTTTTTTATTGGCTGCTATTCTTTCTGCAAAAGTCTTTGTTTCATCATCTCTAATTTGTCTTTGTAACTCTGCTTGTCTATCGTATTTTTCAATCAAGCCTTGTATTTGTGCTTCTGCTAATTTTGAACTATTTGCAGCAGCTGTTGTAGCTTTTGCTAATTCATAGTTAGACTTAACACTTATTTTAGAAATACCATCTATTGCCATTTCACCAATAGCTCCTATCTCACCTATTGCATCCCCTATATTGTTAAATATGTCTTTTCCTGCGTCAATAGCTGCTAACCCTACTTCTTTAATATCATTTGCTGTTTCAACCATACTAACTCTTAACGCTGCTATTTTCCCTTCATCACCGCCACCTAAAAAACTGTCTTCCCAAGCTAACATAGCACCCTCTACACCAAGCTTTATGCTATAAAAAGCCAACTTCAAAGGAGTTAAAGCTATTGTCATTAAGCCACTTATCACCTTAGTCAGTCCATCAAATCTGTCTGAAGATTTTGTAACCCAATCATATACATCAACAAGTACATTTGCTACTTGATTAAAAGTTGTAGATACAGTAGTCATTACTGTATTAACAGCGTTCATTACTTTTTGGTTTCTCCCTAAAGCTTCTTGCAACGCTACAAATAACGCTACAACCAATCCAATTCCTGCTGCTTTTAAAGCCATTCCTACCCCTTTAATTGCAGTCCCCATTCCTTTAAACCCTTTTGAAGCTTTCTTAGTTGCTCCATCAAGTTTTTCAGTATCTTTTGCAACATCACCAATGTTGGACTTTACTTCCATTTCTAAAACTTCCTTTGTCATAATCTTTATTTTTTTAAAAAGTTACATTTGTTGAAATTAGCTCGTGTATATATACAGTTGCACTCCAAATATTATCAACATTATTTCTGTCTGAAACTTGAATAGAAATAGAAGGAACACCTCCTGTTGTGCTGTCTATCATAGCGTATGTTCCGTTTACTCCTAGCTTCCCTATGTTTCTAGTATATCCTACTGTAAATGTCATACCATAGCTGTCATCTATTCTAACAACTCCTTTTTCATTTCTATAAGAATAGTTCCCTGCTGTTCCTGCACTTCCTCCAACTTCTAGCCTTGTCATATAAATTTCCCACCCTAATATGCAATTGTTCTTTACATTGATGAATTTACTATCCTGATTGTTTACAGTTAAAGTAGTTGCAGTATTGTCAGAAGTGGTACCTGATAAATTTATTATTCCTAGCTGCCTATCAGCATAAGCAGTATCACTTCCTGTTGTTATTTCATTAAGACCTCCACCAATATTAAATTCACTCTGCCTAGTTGCATTTCCATTAATTCCAAAAACTGCTGCATTGTTTATTCCGTTTTCTATTTCGTTTTGATTTCCAACTATAATGTTATTTTTTGACATACCTTTTACAGTATTACTTTCACCCATTATATAGGTGTTATTAGTACCTGTTGCAGTTGTATTATTTGCACCTTGAATAAAGTTACTTTCGTTAATAGTGTTTACTTGTAAACTTGCACTATATTCAAAAGCCCTACAAGTACCTGTTGCTTCGTTATAGGTATATCCATAGGCTTCACATTGCTTTTGATTAGGCACAATATCTTCACGCCCATCAGTAAAAGTTACATTTCCTATTCCTGATACTGCTGAAGGTTTTACATCAAACCCGCTTAAATATGGTATTGTTGGTATTTTGCTCATTATGGTACAAGTATAAATTCAACGGTTGCCAAGTCGTTTGGTTTGTAATCTATTTTATTAACTCTAAATTCTCTATTTTTTACAAGAACAGTATCATACATTTTAAAAGTGCTAATATCTGAAGGGTTTAAGTTTACTTTTAAGTCCATTATTCGTGTGTCAGGGTTGTACAACTCATTGTAATAAGGCAACCAATACAAATTGAATAAGTTGTTAGCCACAGGCGAACCTACTCCTGTCATCAATTGACATTCTCCAAAGTGAAAGTCCCTAGAACCTGCTACTGTAGGAATATCTGTTAAATGACTAAATTGCAAGAACTCATCTTCTGTAGCATCTCCTGAAACTCCATTTTGTGTAGGTACTTTATATGTGCAACTAACAAAAGTTCCTGCTAATGCTGATTGAACTCCATTGTCATACATAATTCTAGGACTGTTTTCAAAAGCTGCTGAAGTGCCGTCATCAGCATTATAAGAATAAACAGTAGATACTATGAGGTCAGTATATATATCCATTAAAGGCTTTACAACTGTTGCTGCAAAAGGTTCTGCTACTACTTCGTCTTCTCCTGCTAAAATTGTAAAACCTGAAGCGTCATATTTTTTACTTCCGTATAAATGACTACCTACTGAGGTTTTATAAACATTAAAAGCGTAATCATCTTCATCTTCTACAAACTTAAATATAGTGCTTTTGTTTAAATCAGTTAAAGGTGTTAGCTTCATCTCTGAAACATCTATCTTGTCTGTCCAATCGTGAGCAATACTTCTTGAAGCTAAACTTAAATCTGAAGTTGTGCCACTTGAAGTGTTATGTATAAAGACATCACTGTAAGGTTCTATTAAGATATTACTAGGGTTATCCTTGTCAGGTATTGAAACTAGATTAAACATAGTCAATAATCCTTTTAAAAAACCCCATTGTCCTAATTCACCTCTTAATTGATTTAACAATACAGAAGTTTGCATTGCTTCATTTGAAGCCGAAAATTTCATATAACTTGGTGTTCCCACATTCATACTCATTCTTATCTTATTAGCTGTTATAACTTTACTTTGAGCTTGTATGTATTCTCCTTCTTGCATTACTGTACTTACAGTACCACTCAATATCTTTGTGCTTTCCGCAGCAATAGAGTTGTTATCTTGAGCTAGTACCTCTAATACATTACCATATTGGTCAAATTTAGCTAACCTTAAACTATTTGAATATGTAGAAACTGTTGCGGTATTAAATAATCTAAGATAATAATTCAGGTTCAATTCTAAATTATTGACAGGTGAAGTATATGTGTAATTCGAGTTATTCCAATTAGTAGAACTTGTACCTGTGTCAAATTTTAACTTTGAAGCTGAATTATATGAAGTTTCATTTATGTAATAATCACTTAATTGTGAATGTTCCCTTTCAAAATACTCAGATGCATCAAGTTGTGAGCCATTCTCGTTATCACCCCAATTGAAGTCCATAAAAAGCTTCCCAAAATCTACTGTATCAAAGAACGCACTCTCATAAGTAAAAGGAGTTGCAGCAAAAATTCTATCTATTAAATATTTTATTTTTATAAAAGGTCTAAATGCACTTTCTAATCTAGGTAATACAGGTCCGTTAGAATTTGATGTAAATTGGTGTGTCCAATCTACAAAAGGATATTTAAGAACATTTGTAGTAGTTGCACCTGCAACACCTGTATTATTAGCGTAAGAAGTAATAGGTAAAGGAGCTACTGTTAATTGTCCTTGCCAACTGTTCCTAATTTCTGTATAATTATAATCGTGTTCTAACTCTGCAAAGTCTAAATCAGAGAATGTTCTTTCTCCTAATACATCAGCTAACGCTATAACTTCAGAATAAAGATTAACATTATAACTTATTTCTCCTTTCTTATCTTGTATGTCTATAAGTCTAAGATAGCCTTCAAACAATAAGAAGCCGTCTTGCTTTAAGATACATTTTGTTTTTTTATACGGATTAAAATTAAGTCCTGTATCAGTTCTTGTTACTTCAAATATATTGTCAAAGATTTGATTGTTTCTTTTTGTTGCAGGAAGATTAAAAGCCTTTGAATAAGACTGTACTTGTTCCGCTATATTTTTAAAGTCATCAATAGAAAGACTTAAAGGGATATCCTCATCTTCATAAAGGTCACAAATGACTTGACCATTACTTAAATCAGTAAAGACACCACTTGGAGTTGATGTAGATACACCACAAGATATGCCTTCTATTATAGCTGTAGTGTCTACACTATAAATTGCTATTATGTCAGCAGTTGAATAAGCGTTAAATGATATGGTCTGTAAACCCGTACCTGTTATTGTGTGGGTGCTTTTTAATATATCTCCTTTGTATTGATATACTTTAAGATTTGTAGAATTAGTTGTTATGTTTAGCGTTAAATCATATGTAGCTCCAAAAGTAAGACTTGATAATCTCTGTATAATTCCTTCATCAGGACTAAAGTTTATTGCTCCTGAACTTTCATCAACTTCACTTGCAACACCACTAAAACGATACCAAGTATTCAATATAAAAAGCGAAAACCCAAATACAGTATTGCTATCTACAAAGGCTTGTGGTAACGAACCTGCAATACTTTGAGTAGAAGAAGAAGTATTAACAGCATTAAAATTAATACCATCAACAACTAATTCAGTAGATAGAGAACTTAACGGGCCTGAACCTTCAAAATATTGTGGAAATACTATTAGTTGTACACTCATTAGATTGACTGTGTTCTTAGGGTTTTACTCTTTTCTACTTCAAAAGAATATTGAATGAGTTTATCGTTTGCTACAGTCTTCTTTGTAAAGCTTGATGTAGTAAGTCTTACAGGTTTTACATATTGGTTAAGTGCTGAAGTAGCTGCGTCAGTCTGATACCCTTCTAAGATATACACTTCAGGACTGTTTATTAATTCTTCAAACATTTCATTCTCATCTTCACTTATATAGTCTGTATTCATTTTTATTTTCTCAGTAGCATTAACTCTGAAAGTCTTTTTACCTCCTTTGTAACTATCCACTCTGTAAGCTGCTTCATTCCAAGTTCCTGCTAGTTGCTCGTATGTAGAACCTTTAGTTGATATTCTTCTTACTGACTTCTGTGTAAATGTATAGTAATCCCAAGCACCCCATTGGTTAAGCCAACAAAGTCTTATACTCTCGTAACCTTTTAAATTAGCACAATTAATATTAATAGTGTATTGTTTTGCAATTCTATTACTTCCGCTATCAAATGCTTGTACAACTATTGAGCCACCACTCATTTGGTCTACAGGTGAAACTAAACCTGCAAAAATACTACTTCCATTTCTCATTAAGTTAGCAGGAAAGCAGCCAAAGTATAAAAGTCTTTCTGATATTTCTGTACTGAAAGTAGTATAAGCTCCATTTGCAAAAGTCTTGTCTATGTCTTCTGTTCCTATTTGTGAACCTGAACTATCTTTGTATTGTAACCTTATATAGTCTAAATTATCATTAGGTGCTAAAAAAGCAATCGTTCCGTAATCTTCTAAGTTAGCGTACTGAGTTGCAGGTGCATTAGTTAAGAAACTATCTGTTTGAGCTGAAAGGTTAAAGCTACTCAAATCATATCCAAAGTCATTAGCAGTAGACCCTGTACCCATTGTAAAAATATCTGAGTATTTTAAGTAACCATTAAAAATCTGATAATCAACTGAGTTTTCTTCTCCACCTGAAACTGTTACACCTGATGCGTCAATAAATTGTGTTTTAAACTGAACAGTAAGCCATCTAGCCCCTTTTTTATTTTTAGAATACTTATCTATTAAATGCAAAGGGTGAGGTGTGTCATCCGTTGTTGTAACACCTTTATACTCACTAAAGTTTGCAGCCATATTATCAGCACTAACATAATTTTCTACTACTTGTCTGAAATCAAATATACCGACTCCTGCATTGTTAGGAGTTGTTTTAAAAGTAGCTGTTGGTACTGTAACTGAAGATATTGCTGTAGGTATTGTGTCGCTTATATAAACATCAGCTATAAATCTTACATTTGTTTGTGAAGCTACTATTGTACTATTAGATACTACAAAAATAACTTCTTGTCCTACAGGAAGCTGAGTGTTTAAAGGTTTTTGTTCTATTATTGTTGCCATTTATTTTACTGTTGTTAATCCGTTAATGATATCATCTTTTACTGCTCCTAACATTTCTTTTCCAAACTGCTTTAAACCTAACATCAAAGGCTTCTGAAAGAAACTTATGCCTTGTATTCCTTTGCTATAAATACTTCTTGCGATTATATAGCCCATACTTTTATGGCTCATAAATCTACCTTTTTTATCACGCCATTGAAAACCCTTCTTTTTTACCCACTTAGCCATAATACCTGACATACCTCCTTTTGCTTTGCCTACTCTTGAAGAGCCTGTACCAAACTTGTAAGGACTTGAAATTACTTTACCTTCATAGTCTTTAAAACTTCTTCTCTTGTTAGTTCCTGAAACTCCCTTATCTACAAAAGTACCGTAATCAGTCATAAAGAACTGTACAGCAAAACCCTCAGCGTTATTAGTGACTTTAAAGTCTATTGACTTCTCTAAATTAGTACCACCGCCTTTAGCTTTTTGTAAATTTCCTTTTGCTCTGTTTACTACTTGTTTTCCAAAGCTATTAAGGTATCTTTCAAGAGCTTCTGTTTTCATTATACTAGACCTGCAAAGATTTCTACTTGAACATCAGTTGTAGCTGAAGGTCTTACTTCAACAGTAACTAAATCTTCTAATGTAGGAAATGCAGGAGTTGCATCTACTTCACCAATTAATGCTTCTTCAGCTTGGAATAAGATATGCGAACCACCTGCTCTTACTGTAACTTGATAATTAGTAGCTGCTGTTACATAAGCTACTTTCATATCTTGGTCATCACTTAAATTAGTAACTCTCAAGTACTTGCAGTTCTCTACATCTAAAGCACCATCTGCACTATGCGGTGTTGAACCAAATACTGCTACTGTTGTAGTCTGTGTGTGAGTACAAGTTAATATTCTTTCAAATACATCTACTATACCTGTTGTTGTTAAAGTGTTTGTAGAACCTCTGACTGAGCCGTTAAGCACTACATTTTCTGTGATTGTTGTTGTTAAATCTGCCATTTTATAATTTTATTGTTATTTTAAATTTCTTCCACCCTATTTGAACTATTAATCTTCCTATTCTAAACTTGAACATTAGTAACCTGCACCTCTTGTATTAACAGGAATATTACAAGTTTGAAAGTCATTCTGAACTAATACTCCTAAGTTAAATACATACCCACAACACAAATTGTCAAAGCGTTCTTGAAAAGGCTCAATAGTGAATTGGTCTTGTGTAAAATATATAGGTTGATTAATATCATTTACTCCTTCTATTGATTGTCTTGAACTGTGTCTAAGCATACCTATAATATCTGTGCATATTTCTAAAGTCTGATTGAATACTTCTTGTTCGTTATTTTTAGTATTGACTAACTTAGTTAAAGCTGCTTGTTGTGCAGTTTGCCAATCTGACTTTTCAGATACCATATCCATTACAAAGATTTGAAAGTTGTATGTCAATTGACTATCACCTGTTGTAACTGATGTTGGGTTTATATGTAGTAACGGAAACTTCTCCATCTTCTCAAGATTAAGGTCATATATATCTCCAACTGAAGTTGTGCTGATTTGGTCGTGATACTCACCAAGTCTAAGCAAAGTATTTACTACATTATTATAAGTCTTATTATTAACCATTTCTTTTTACTTTATTTTGTGAGTTTAGGTCTGTTTCATAACTTAACCAAGTCAAGCATTCTAACAATCCTAAATTCGTTATTCTTTCTAAATTTACTATTTCACCATTTGTCAATCTATACATCACACCAAACCACCCCCACTTCTCTGCAAAACTTTCTGAAGCTATTGCGTCTTCATTTCCTTCAGCTGCTCCATCAAATACAATGGCAAAATCTCTGACAACTCCTTCCCTAAAACAAAAAAAAACCGTAAAGCACTTTGTACCTGTTGAGCTGACATCTTTTTCATTTCTTCTGTCCTGAGCCGTATGTCTCCATCATAAGCGTCAATAATATAAATGTCATTCTTCTTTTCTTTTATCGGTCTATAAAGAACAGCCATTACTTCAGGTAAATGCTTTTCAATTCCTCCCTTAATAAATGTTTCCAAGTCGGCATACTCCCCCAATGTTATACTATCCAAATCAGGGTGAAAGCCATACTCAACACCATCTATTTCAATTATCCTTTTTAGCTTTGTATCTTGCTTATTCTGTAGCTCTGCTATCCTACTCATTATAACTGCTACATCTGATAAAGCTAATTCCTTTACTAACTGCTTAGGAATATTAGATAACACTGCTATTGTTTCCTCTGCTTCTTCAGTCTTACTACCTGTTTCAAAATCAATAAGTTGCAACCATTTCTCAAGAGTTACATCTTCCCAACTGTTAATCAATTTGAACTCTTTTACCTTACCTTCCTTTTTTACTTTTACTTTCATCTGTTATATAATAGAAATTTGTTAATTTTAGTTTAACGATTTTTTTACTGCACATAATACTTACCTGCGTTCGGGTTGTCTAAGTGATAAATAACATTGTATCTTATTCCGTCTATTGCGTGATTGTAGTTATCTACATAAAGCTTAGAACCTTTGTCAGCGTATATATAGTTATTCAATTCTTTAGCTATGTTCGTACTCTCAGGAGTTATAATTAATTCATAGTCTTGCATACGAGTTATTCCACTTTCAATAGTTCCTTTCTTTACAGGCTTGATGTTTACCCCTAAATGTCTTAAATCGGCTATTAGTCTTGGCTCTGCACTATCAGCTATAATAAGTTTATTGTCTACTTTGTCTAATATGATTTTAGCCAACTCATTTGACTTTATACCATTCTTATAGATATGTTCTTTTAAATATATCTTACGCTTCCTTTTATCAATAGCTACTTCTGTAAGACTATCAGGGTCTACACTAAAACCAAAGTCCATTCCACAAGAAGTCTGAAGTCCATCAGGATTAAATTCTCCTATACTCCAATTCTCAAATACAACTCCTTCTGCTTTATCTAACCAACCCCCAAGTATTTTGTGCTGATACTTTTTAAAGTTTCTATGCTTTATAGTCTTAATACGCTCTAGGAAGCTCTGTGAGAGATTATCTTCATTGTCTAGGTATGTACTATGTATATAGCATACATTGTCTTTAAAGCCGTTAAAACCTGCTGAAACTCCTTTGTCCTCAAAAAACCTCTTATATATCCAATGCTCTTTAGTAACAGGATTAAGTATAAGTATAATTCTATTCTGTATTCCCTTTTCTCTAATACTCAAGTCAATAGTGTCAAAGATATCTTCATCAATAAGTTCTTCAGCTTCATCTAACACCCAAGTGCTTATTCCTTGTAATGACTTTAGACTTGCTGTTTGATTTCCTGCTGAAGTCTTGATACCTCTAAACAGAATGTCTGACTTGTTTCCTAAATTAACAACCTCAGCTTTGTTTACACTAAAGATGTTTTCAAAACCTAACAGACTTATCTTTTCTAAGAACTCAGGAATGATTGATAGGTGAGCTGATACCATTGTAAATCTTGTAAACAATACTCTTATGTTCTTAGACATAGTAAGTAAAGTCAAAAAGACTGTTACAGCAAAAGACTTACCTGAACCCCTACCACCTGTTATAATGAAGTATCTAGCGTCAGAATTAAATAGAGGGTTATATTTATTACTCAGTATCAGTGTCTACAAATGTTATTAAAGGTACATTAAGACTTTCATCATTTGTTGTAACATCTACCCTTTGTTGAGGTTTACCATAGAAGTATTCAAAGAACAGCTTGACAGCCCATTGTTCTTTCTTGTCAATACCGCTTTCTAAAGACTTTAAAGCCTTCTCATTCATTGGTGTTAAGTTCTCTATTAACTTTTGTTCTGCTGCTTTGCTTTTGCGTCCTGCACCCTTCCTTGCACCGCCATTGTTTATTCGTTTATCCATAATTGAAATAGATTGATTATTCAATCCTTAGTATATAATAGAAATTATTCGTATTCATTTGGAAGCATTAGTCTGATACCCAATTCACTTAACGCCCATATCCTTATTTGTTCTGCATACAATTCAAATTCTCCTGTGTTCATTCTTGCTGAACTATTGATAACTTGAAGTCCTACTTGTTTGTCGTTTATCTCTATACTTTGCCATTCACTAGCAAACTTTACCTTTAGACAATCGTGCATTTCATCAGGGAAGTAACCAAGCTCTGAAGCTAACGGTTGTACTATACAAGCCCAATAGTAATTGTTTTGCATATTGCTTCTATTGTTTCTTTGTTTCTTAACATCTACTATGTAATCGTTCTCTAATTCTTTTAGATAGTTTATTAGACTTTGCTTATCTTGATTGTTCTTTATTACAAACTTCATTACTTAGTCTTACTTCTTATCTTTTCTGTTGCTCCTTCCCATAGTTTATCTCGTTTCATAGTTAGAGTAGGTTCTGTTCTTTTAAGGCTTGGCATTCCTTCAGTTGGTTCACTATCCATATACTTACCACATTCACAGAGTGCTTCCTTAGTTACCCATTTACCATCTCTTAGAACTATTGTAGCTTTACCTATTTCCATAGTGTTTCCACATTCGCAACTATATAGTGTCATTGTGTATTCTATCTAATTCAAAGTGTAGGTGGTTTATTGCTTTTCTAATATCTTCAACTCCTCCGTCATTATGTTTGTTCTTACTTCTCAAAAGGTAAGTTACTGCTGTTCCGATATTGTAACTAAGGTTAAAGTTGCTTACAACATCTTTAGCCATATATCCGTTCTTTCCTTTATAGTAATCAGGTACTTCTTGTAATTCAATTGGTGGCATATTTTCTAGGTTTTTAATTAATTTATTGTTTTGTTTCATTATCTAAAAGTTTAATCAATTGGTGCGGTGTATATATTCTGCTATCACCGTCATAGTTTTCAAAGATACAAGTAAAGTTATCTTTTTCCCAAGTCCAAAGACTCCTAACATTCTTTTTAATGTGGCTGTTCAATACCCACTTAATTGTTTTATAAGTTCTTTCTTCCATATCTATTGTTTTAGTTTATGAATACACTAAGGGTTCAGTAAAAAAATAAAGAAATAACCGCTTTGTTATTTTATTAAGTTTAGCCCTTAGCATATTCTTTATATAGTTTTTTTATTCCATCAAAGCAAGTTGAAATACACGAACCACAATTTGTTCTTACTCCATAGTTAGTATTGTAAATTGTATTGTATGTTTCAATCATTCTCTTTTTTGCTGCTTGGTCTTTTGCTCTACCTGTTTTTAAATCTTCCCACATATCTAATATTTCATCTACTATTTCCTGTGGCAAAGTATCAGGAGTTTCTACTTCTGTTGTTTTATCCCAATACTTCTGAGGACAAGCCATAGGTGCTATTCGTGCTTTGACTTTCATAAAGCATTTACAAATGGAGCAATTTCCTAATAAAGATTTGTAGTAAACACACCCCTTACAGATAGCTATTCTATCTTCATAGATTTCGTTAGGTACAAAGAACTTATTCATTCAATGCCTTTTTAATTATTTCCCTTACCTTATCTATTGTAGTAAAAAGACTGTTCCTGCTTATTCCTGTTTTCTTTGCTAGACTGTCAAGTGTCTCCCCTGAGTAATACAACTCAAATATCTTTTTATCGTACCAAGTTTGCTTATCTAATACTTTGTCTATTTCTTCAAGCTTCTCCCACTTGTAATTGTCTTCTGTTTCTTCAGGTAAGTTGTAGATACTATTATGAAAAGCGTTCTGACTACAGCTTGTCATATAAACCCCTACTAAATTTGTGTAGTATTTTTTATACTTATAATAAAAAGGACTTCTTACACTTGTTAAACTTCTTTTCAATACAACAGCTCCATATCCTTTAATTCCTTTTAACCCATCTTTTTCATAAATGTCTTTTAAAGTCTGAGGGTTCATTTGTAGGAAGTATATCATAAGCTCCTGCACAGCGTCATTAATAGCTTCTTCATCTTGCGTTATACCATAACACATATTTCTAAAGAAAGAACTTAGCTTTGATATTTCTGCATATATCTCAGTCATTTATTTGTTCTAATGCGTCAATTTTATCTGTTACATCATAAACCATTTCATCAAGTACAGTTTTATATGCTCTTATTGTAGCTGAATTACTTTTTGTTTCAAGCCCTGCAAAGAAACCATTTGTTGCTACTGATAAATTAATTGGAATAATCATTAGCCAATCGTACCAATTGTTTTCTTTAACTCCTTTGCCATAATTATTATGATATTCAACTATTATTTCAACTACATCTAAGTAATTATTGTATCTACTCTTTGTGCTTACTTCTTTTGAGAACTCTGTACACATTAAAATATAAGTATCTATTATGTTTCTATGTTCCTCACTTGCATATATCGGTTCTATCATACGCCAAACTTAGTAAAAAAGTTTACTCAATTCCTTTTTCTTTTTTTAACTTATCAACAAGTGATTTGTAATAACTTATCTTTTCCTCGTATTCTACCCTTGAAATCTTTAAAGTTGTTCTAGCTAAAAATTGTAATTCTTCAGCTTTTCCTTCTCCATACTTTCCATCTAAAGCTAGACTGAATTTATACTGTTCACCCCACGCATAGACATTGCATTTTACACACTGCACTTGACAATTTTCCTCATCAAAGCGAGTAGACAAATGTTTTCTGCTTTGAAAATGACCATTCTGCATACCGTCCTTATAGTGTTTTACCACATTACAAGTTATGCACTGACAATATCCAAATTCGTTAGCTTCTCTAAGTCTTATGTAAAGACTGAACCACTTGTCAAGTTCCTTTTTTAATTTACTGACTGTCTTTTTCATTAAAACATCTGTATTTGTTGTTGGTGTCTTTTAATTCTTTGCATAGCTGCGTCAAAATATTCTTTATCAAGTTCACAAGCTGTTAAATCATAGCCTAAATTATGACAAGCAATAGCTATACTTCCACTTCCAAGATGTGTATCAAGTATTTTATCTCCTTCTTTTGCATAAGTCATTAATAATTTTTCATAAAGCTTAACAGGCTTCTGCGTTGGATGTATTCTATCTTCTGCTCCTGCTATTCTAAACTTCCACATTTTAGATATAGTTCCAATACCTTCAGATAAAGAAGCTATTTCGCACATTGACATTGTAAAATCAAAAGGTATTCCTTTATCCCAAACGAAAAAGCCTTTAAATTGTGGCATCTGAAAATTATTTGCACCCCAAACAATCTGCTCTTTACTTACTCTTATAAGTTCTTTAAAATAATCTACTGTTGGTCTACCCTCTAGACTTTTCATTGAACCGCTTGCCCTCATATCTTTTGTAGGTTGATTACTATCTCTGTAAGGAGGATCTACTATTGCTAAGTCAAAGTGATTATCTTTATACCTAGACATTAACTCCATGTTACATTCGTTTGTTATATTCATAATCTTATTAAGTTTTTAATTAATACTTTAATCAGCATTTCTTGGTCAAAGGTGCTTCCTTCTCTGACTGCTCTACCGCCATAATAAAAGATACCCTTCAAGTTATTTATTCTTTCATAGACAATAGCATTATTAAAAGCCCATATAATTGCTACAGGTTTACCACTATTAACTTGAAGCTGTTGCGCTCTTACTATCTTCCTCATAGCAACTATAACATCATTTTTATCCTCTATATTCTTATGAACTCCTTTTACTTCAGCAAACCCTGTAAGTTTCCCTTTGTTATAAAGAACTGCGTCTATGTGAGCATATTCCTGATGTGAACCATAAGTTAAACCAAAGTGATTGCAAAACTGAGTTAAAGCTTTATTCTGTCTTTCTCTATGTTCTTTTCGTTCAAATTTCATCTTCAAACTTAGTACAAAAATATGCTTCTAAAATACAAAGTAGAATTATTATTCCCCATACGATTGTTAATATCTTCATTTTAAAATAGTTCTGTTTGATTAATATCTTCTTTTCTTACTATACCTAGCATTGTTTCAAAGATTGTTCTACCTGCTTCATAGTCTACCAGGTTTCTTGCTATTTTTAATGTTCTTTGTTTTCCTTTATATTTTTTAAAATCGTAATCGTGATATTTACCTAGTGATCCTAATTTACTTTCTTGTATTAATCCATTGTCTTTTCTTTTACTTAATTCATTTGGTAAATTAAAATTTGTCCAATATAAATGCCTTCCTCTTTTTTTAGGGTTAAACATTGGCTCATAGTAAGGTGTAACATTTTCTATCACATATTTTGTTTTACAATGATATTGTAAAAATATAATTTCTTCATATAGTTTCATATCAGGGTAAACAGGGTTTTTACCATTAAGACCAAACCCCCAATACCTTGACCTTGAATGACTAGGGCAGGGTGGAGAACTCCAAATAAAATCATATTCTTTGTAATGTTCTAACAAGTATTGATGTGCGTCTGCTACTATTACAGTGTCATTAGGAAACCTCTCTTGATAAAGTCTAGCACATTCAGTGTCAAGCTCAATAGCTGTTACTTCAATATTCTCTTTTACTTCATTCCACTTGTATCGGTTACCACCTAGACAAGCATATAAATTTAATATCTTCATAATTTTATAGTTCTTAGTAATTTTTCTACTTCTAATTTTTCCCAAAACAAATCGTCTGCTATTTCGTCTAGTTCACAAGAACCACCCATAATAATGTCAGGTATCATTCCGTTTGTATACCAAGTAGAAACAATATTTAATACTTGAAGTTCGGATAGTTTTAAGTTTTTAATTATATTTCTATCCCAATCTAAAATATCTACAGGTTCTTCAAACCATTCGCTACACTCATCACAAAAGTAACCGTCAATTTCAGTATGTTCTCTACAATCATAACATAAACCTGTTTCACTTATTTTTGCATTACAACAAGCAGAACCCTCTGCTTCTTCATAGGTTGCCTTGCAACACTCGCTTACATTTTCTTTCATAATATTTTTTTTAATTAATTTCTAAAACTGTTTCCTTTTATTATTACTACTTTACATTTTCTTAATCTATCTAAAGTTCGTTCATCATATCTTTCTTTCAGTGATTTTGGAGATAGGTTAGTTGTTATTAGTAATGTCTTGGAACTATCTTCAGCATAAGATATAGCATCAGCAACAGCGTCTATCTTAGTTCCATAATCATTCTTAATGCTTTCAGTACCTAAGTCATCAATTATAATAAATGGTGCAACATTTCTTTCTACTGCTGCTAATTCTTTAGCAGGAATACTTCTAAGTACTTTATTTGTTTTAGTTCTGAATATAGCAGGAATAACATAGTTTAATATTGTTGATTTACCTAAACCACATTCTCCCATTAACATCAAACCTCTACCTCTTGTGTCTACTAGCCAATCAATAATTTCATCATAAGAAGAAAGGTGTTCATACTTATCAATAGTTCTGTCATAATACTTAAAAGCCTTAATAAACATTTCTTTTAATTCTTCTTTGCTTCCTAGCTTATACCTGTTGTAAACTTTAGGTTTAAGAAAGTCAGCTTGTTTAAATGTATCTTCAATTGTTCTCATATTCTTTTTAAAATGTTCCATCACCATAATCTTGACCTTTCTGATGTCTGTGTGATAAAGTGTTATTATTTTTAGGTTTATCCCATTTCTTTTGATTAGCTACCCAATTCTTTAGTCTGAGCTTTGTACTCCAAGTTTTATTTAATTCAAATTTCATTTTTGTATTAGACTTATTAGGTTCTGTCCAATAATCTACAAATCCATTTAAAATACTTTCATCATAATCAAAAGACAAAACCTCAAATACAAATTCATTACGCCTATTAGATATATTATTTTTATTGTTATTCTTATTATTATTCTTATTAATAGTTTGCGTTTTTTTAACTGCTAGTTGTTCACTTTCTTTACAACTAGTTTGCGTTTTTTTAACAACTAGTTTTGCAGTTTCTTCACAACTAGTATTGAAGTAACTTAACAACTTGGCTTCCATTATTTTAAAGTGCTGCTTTGCAGGAACTCCAATTACTTTTGTTTCAATAATTCCTAATTCTTTTAGTCTTTTAATTGCTTTTCTTTGCTGATGTGATGTCAAACAAGTGTCTTCTTCTATATTCTTAGCTGTATTAAAGAACCAACCGTCAGTCATTCCATTAGCTATAAAGTATTCTTCTTTACTAATTAGGTCAGCAAGTAGGACTGCACCCTTCAACCCTACCTGCTTCGCTAATTGCTTGTTCACTATTAAAAAAGCTGAACTACTTAATAAATGTTTCATATTACTTCTATTTCGTGTTGATAATTTTGAAGTGCTAACTTACATAATTCTAATTGATTATAGAAGTCTTTGTAAGAAACATTTACAGCTATCTTAAATTTACCTGTACTGATACGAATAGTTGTTTGGTGTTTTGAGCTATCGTGTATGCCGTTCTTTCTTAGATGTTCCTGTAAATTATACAAGTCAATAAAAGATAATTTAGCGTCTTTGAGTTCCGTATAAGCATTAAAGACTTTGTTGAATGTATCACGATACAAAGGGAATGATGAATAGTTAGCTGAGTGGCATCTTTCATAATGATTAATACTTGTTCTATCTCTATCCAATACTTTAGCAATAGTATCTCTATGAGTTTCATCTTCTAGTCTTGAAATCATAGCTGCTACCATTCTAGGTACTTGGTATTCTGTCTTTCTAGTTTTTAAAGCTAGAGAGCCTTTAGGCAACCCTACTAAATTTGTAGTAAGGTCGCAAAGGTTTTTAAAGTTATCTTCTGTATTCATCTTAAAAAGGCATATCTTCTTCAGCTTCTCCATTCTGTATTTTGTCTGAAGATTTGTTGCTTTGGTTTGTAAAAAAGTAGCCGTCTATATTGTGAAAGTATCTTCCGTTATATTCTCTTGAATAAACATTACAAAGAACTGATACCTCCATACCTACTTCTAGCTTGTGCATTTGCTCTAATTTATCACCAAAGGCACTTACACATACTTCATTGTTAAATTCCCCACCTGTATCAATTACTATTGATTGCTTCTTCCATTCTTTCCCTGATTTTTTTGATGTTCCCGTTTCTAATTCAAGTTTTCTTAATACTGTTCCTGTTACTTCCATTTTTATTGTGCCTGTTTTTGCAGGTCTTTATTAATTAATTATTGTTTCTTAAAATCTGTTGGTACTTCTATTGAGTTTAATTCATCTATGATACTTAAAACCCCATTTTCTACTTTTTTATCAGACAAAAGCTCATCTATTTTAGCTTGTTGTTTCTTAGATATTTTGTATTTACATAGCCTTTCCCTAACTGTGTCGCCTTTACCCTCTCCAATAGCCACAACCATAGCTGAGAATTTAGCGTCAGATAGTTTTTCTATTTTAGGCTTTTTAGGTTTATCTTGTGCTTTAGCATTTAGAATTTCATCAGCACTTGCAATAGCTACATCTAATCCTATTCCAATGTTAGCTAAAGCCCTACCCCAAGCACTTGTTTCGCAATTCTCTATAAAAGAAGTTTTATTAATGTAAGAACTACCTTTAGTTTCATAGGCAATTCCTGAGGCTATAACTCTGTCTTTATCATTTGAAATAGTTGCTTTAATTACACATCTATCTTCAGTTAAGTCAATAACTTCTGAAGTCAAAGACCAATCTTTAAAGTGTTCCCTGAAGTATTTAATTCTTTCTTTTACTTCTACATACTGTTTTCCGTGAATGTTTATTGTTTTCATATATTTCTACCTATGTTAATTGGCTAGGATTTTTGCCTGTTAATAATTTCGTTAAAAATACTAAATTAAATTGATTATGATTGGTATTTCGCCATTGTTTTCATAATGCTTATTCCAACTTGGCTTCAGTTCTCTATCCCAACTATCTTGAAGTTGCCAACCGTATTTCTCTATCATTTCACAAAACTTATTATAGATTTGTAATTCAGTTCCTACAACTATTACTGAGCGTCTGTTGTAAGATAGGTCGTTATTATAATGACCTGAAGCCCTGTCGTATGAAGTAAAGCTTAACTGCTCGTACATAGGCTTTAAATACCATTCATCAGCTCTTACTTTCGTATTGTCTAAATCTCTTTCTAAAAGATTTGAGAACTTTGGTTTGTTATAGTCAATATAACAAGAGTACTCTAAATATTCTGCATCTAGTATTGTCATCTTAGCAGTTTTGAATGTAAATTAATGTACCTAAGATTGAAGCTCCTATTATACATAAGTGAGCAACTAGGTCTAACATCTTATTTCTTCTTCTAGCTTTCTCTTTAGTTAAATTGTATTCGTCATATTGACAAACACCATCTTTGAAAAAGCTGTTTCTTTGCACAAATGTTGCATATTCTTGTGAGTTTAAGAAGTAAGTTGCTCCTGTGTTCCTGTTTACGATTTTAAAGTTTCCCATTTCTTGATTATTTATGGGGGTTTTTACACCCCCTGATTATTATAACTGTCTTTCCCTTTTACCTAAATCTACATCATACTTATTACAAATTTCTCTTACTTCATCAGCAAATCTTGTTCCGCTATCCTGTGTACTACCACTCCATAATATCCATCCATAATATCCATCTTTTTTTGCTCCTACTTTTTTTGCTGCTCTCCAATTTGGTATTGTTATTCCTATCCAATTAGCATCTAATACTCTTGCATAGTTTTTGTGTTCTCCTTTTCTCCACTTATCTTGAAAGGTTTGTAGTTCTGTTTTTAATTCTTCGTACATTTTTAATTCTGACATTTTGTTTAATTTAAGTTAATTTTGTTTTATTGTCTTTTAATTATTGACAGGGCAAAGATACAATAAAAAACTTACTAACTAAACTTTTAACAAACTTTTTACCAAAGTTATTAACAATTTAAGTGTTAAGAGTGTTTTTACTAGATAAGCAACTTTAAGTGCTGTCTAGTATATTACCATTAAAAAGATGTGAAAGTGCCTAAAACGGCTAAAGGGGGGTGCTAAAAATAGTGTACAAGTCTAGCTATTTGACCTGCTTCTTTGGAATGTATGAAACCTTCTACTGCTTTCTGTACTCCACAGAAACCTTTTCTGTTGTGCCAACTATCAGTTCCGCTTGGTGAACGCATATACTCAACTGTTACACCTATAAAGTCTTTAGCGTCTAACCATTTGTATTTTACTTTATGGTGAATGTGATGTAAATACCAATACCTGTATTTAGTTTCCGCCCATTCTTGCGGTTTTTCGTTTGCCATTAACATAGGAAGCTTATCCATTTTAGCTCCGTCTCCGTGTTCAAGTCCTATAAGATTAGAACCATACTTGTAATATTTTCTATGTGCTACTGATATGTCAAAAGTTACATCTTTAGTATTTCTAAACCAAGACTTTAAAGAATGTGCTAAATGAAATCCGCTTTGATAATCGTGATTAGACATTGAATGTACTACATCAACAGGAGCAACCTCTCTTAGTATCTCAACACATTTAACATATAGTTTTAAAGCTACTTCAAAGTGTTGCCACCATTTACCATCAGCGTCTTGTGGAGTTCCTGCTGTAGTTGTATTATATACATTGTCAATATGTAGAATATCGTTTCCTACGCAAAATAATACCCTATCTATACTAAACCCTTGGGCTTTACTAATAAGTCCTGTAACGCCTTCTAAAACTCTATTGTAGGCTATCTCAGTATTATAGTCATCACCTGTTTCTAAAGCAACCCCTAGTTTACCAATATGAATATCAGCAGGGTTTATAACTAATAGGTGTTCACCCTTAACTCTTTTAATTGTTGGGTATTTTGGAGAGTAGTTTTCTATTAGACTTTGTATGTCTTCAAGTAGTTCTAGCTTATCAGTTCCGTATTGTTCTTTAGTAACTATTGAAAAGCGTAACTCCCCTGACATACTTTGCCAATGTTTAACGCTTACAATATCCTTTTTATTTATCCCCCTATCTTTAAGGTGAATATCTAAAGCAGTATTGCCGTTAATATTTTGTAAGTCCTTTCCCCTGCTTTCATTGATTAGCTCAACTTCTTCAGGGGAAAGTCTTATTCTTGTTCCTGCCAAAATTTACTTTTTAGCAACATCAGCAATTCCTTGTCCAACGATAAGAACTAAGATTGCGTGATACAATTCTGTTGCAGTAGTTTCATCAACTCCTAAGTAAGTAACTAAAGCAGGAACTACTACTGAACCGATTGCGTACCAAAACTTCTTAGATTTTAACATCTGTCCGATAAGGTACTTTTCAAAAAACTTTTTCATATTATTTATTTTTGATTATTAAATTAATGTTTATGCCGCCTAAATTAAGTATTTCTTTGATAACTAAGTCCATAGCCAAGCGAGAGTTTTCAACAATGTCTTGTTCACGACCATTCCCTACTAGAATACAGCCGCTTGTATCTTTAGCTGTATTTCCTCTATGAAATAAGATATAACTTCTATTAGGAACATCTTGAACTAATAAGTGTAAGTAATCTCTTGTTGCGCTTTCTCTTGCTAGTCTAAGTCTGACTTTGTATTGACCTTCAGGAATACAGCTTATGTTTCTTTGATTATCTAACCAAGGGTTTTCTAAGGTATCACAGAAGCTTTCACCATTGATAAACAACTTGCCGATAGTTGATTTATCTGTAAAGGTATCTCTTATGATTAAAAGATTAACGCCCTTGTCCTCTGTAGGTTTGTTTGTAAGCATTTTGTCCTTTTGAAGCGTTTTTAGAATGAACTCCTTTACGCTTTTTCCTATTACTTTTAATATCAGTAATATTAATCTTTCTTGCCATCTCTTTGCTTTTTGTGATACCACCATTTGTCTGCTGTATATATGATTGAAATTACTAATAAAAGTATCTTCAAGAATGTTTCTAAATTGGTAAATGTCGTAACGCTAAGAATTGTTGCGTTTACTCCCACTACTTCTCCTACGTCCTGTATTGCTTTTCTTATCGGCATTGTTTAAGTATGATTTTAGTTTTGTTATGTTTTTTTGTTTTGGCTTGTAATGTTTCTTCATTCTAATCTAAAAAGTTTCTTATAGTAAGTTTCGTTCCTTGTTGTTTTGGTCTTTCAAGGTTCATTCCATTATAGTAAGCATTTTGGTCAGGGTTTACATCAGCACCACTATTTGTAGAATATTCAGGAAAGCTAGAAGTATTATTACAAACATAATCTATCATTCTTTCTGTGTAATACTCAGCTGTGTTTCTTACTTCTTCTCTGAGGTGTTGAGCTTCTTCCGTACTAAGACTATTTCCTGTTTCTGAAGTCTTAGAGTAAATATTTCCGTTCTCAATTTTAAATCTTAAAAAAGGTACTGCGTGATAAAATGCCCAATTCGGTAGCATATCACCAATGTAGTCATCAACTAAAGTCTTGTAAGCTCCTGTTAAAGTTCCTGCTGTTATCTCTGCTTTTAATTTATCTGTTAAATCAGTTCCTAGCTTAGTTTCCACATAGAGCTTCTGTGCTTGTCTTACATAAGGAAGTAATAGCTCAACATCAACATTTAAGTTAATTGCTGTGCTGTCCTTTAATTTCGCTTCTGATATAAATAGTACATATGCCATAATTAGTTATAATATCCGTTATTTTTCATTTTTCTAGGTGGTGTTGCTACCAACTTATCGTTCTTCTTAGCAGTAAACCCTTCTGACTTAGCTTTAGTGTAGCCAATCATATCAGCGTCTTCTATTTTAGTTGTCTTACTTTCTCCTATAACTGTCTTGTAAATTCTTCTACTCCAAAAGTGAAAACATTGAGGACCTCCTTTGAATTTCCAAATTGAGTATGTTGCTGCTCCTCCTTTACCAAAACCGGGATTAACTGCTTTTTCTCCCATATTAATTATGTCCTCCTTTCTATAAAGCTTTTTTGCCGCTTCCATTTTTCTGCAAAAATCTCTTTTACTTCCTGACTTATTAGTTAAGAAATTATCATTAGCGTAAACATATCTTACTCTAAAGTAATCACCACTCTTTTTAGATAGTCCGTCTTGCTCTGACTTACGACTTGG